>Ga0209260_10000097_pt1 | contig 61083 bp, 73 predicted proteins | sample WorMetTypGCAVOLI_FD_187421 | JGI IMG/M metagenome (GOLD analysis project Ga0209260, IMG submission 187421) | Marine gutless worms symbiont microbial communities from Max Planck institute for Marine Microbiology, Germany - Olavius algarvensis... ...
ACTACCTGGCCAAGGTGATAACGGGAGTGAAGTTTAAAGATGGAATCGAGGTGACGACGGGCAATCAGGTAGCAGCTGGATCAATATCCAAACACCAGATTTGACGAGAACTCGTTGGGGAATCCGGGGAAGCCGTAGACGCCCTGGCAGTGAAACCCCGGGGCTCCCAAAGAATTATCGATGAGAACGGCGCCTTCGGGTAACTCGGCCATGCGTTGGCGCTGTGGGGTGAAGCGATCGCCGTACTTCTCGGCCAGAATAGACCGGCACTCCTCGTGTTCCACCGGGGGTCGCTCGAGGCCGGCGGCGATCCCCTGGCGCGTGACGTCATCGTGGGTTCCGCCGATACCACCCGACACCAGGATGGGGAAATAGCCTTCTTCGTGGAGTCGCGCGATCTGCGCCGCAATCAGCGTTTCGTCGTCACCGACGCTCAGGGAGAGCGCCGCGGGGATGGCATTGTCCCAGAGTTTGCGCAACAGCCACTGCTGGTTATCGTTGTCGCGCTCGCCATAGACCAGCTCGCTGCCGACCGTCACAACCGCTGGTTTTAGCGCTGGATTTTGCGGGCACTCCTCACCGTTCGTCATTAAGTAATCCTTGAGCTCTACCGACTAAGTTGTTTAGAAACTGGCGGATTTATGTCGTGCCGACTGGTTTCCCTGCAAGAGATGTGGTTATACAGCACCGTCATCCAGGGGGAAGGTAATCATGACAGCAAAGAGTTCCCAACGGCCACTCACGTTTCGTGAGAGCACCGATCTTATGGTGGATCGGGCGCTTGCGGTTCTGCAACTGGAAGAGGGTACGGCACGCGCCGTCAAAGCGTGCGAATCGGTACTCCAGGTACGATTTCCGGTCCGCTTGAGCGATGGACGCACCGAAGTCTTCACCGGTTGGCGTGCCGTTCGCTCCACCCATCGGCTTCCTGCCAAGGGGGGGTATTCGCTACGCGCCTTACGCCGACCAGGATGAGGTGGAAGCGTTGGCGGCATTGATGAGCTACAAATGTGCCCTGGTGGATATTCCCTTCGGTGGCTCCAAAGGGGCGCTGTTGATCGATCCGCTCAAGTTCAATCGCGATGAGATGCAGCAGATCACGCGACGCTTCACCCTGGAGTTGACGCGTAAGGGTTTCCTTAGCCCGGCCACCAACGTACCGGCACCCGATGTGGGTGCCGGGCAGCGCGAGATGGCGTGGATGGCGGATACCTACAAGCATCTTCATCCCGAAGATATCAACTACTCGGCCTGTGTGACCAGTAAGCCGGTCTACCATGGCGGTATTCGTGGCCGCGTGGAGGCGACCGGACGCGGCGTGCAGTATTCGATCCAGGAGTTTTTCGCCACCCGGAAGACGTTAAAAGCGCCGGCATGGAGGATGGCTTGGAGGGCAAGAGTATCGTCGTCCAAGGTTTGGGTAACGTGGGTTATCACGCAGCCAAGTTTCTCTCCGAAGAGGATGGCGCACGGATCGTGGCCATAATTGAGCGCGACGGTGTAGTCCACAACGAGAACGGTTTGGATGTGGATGAGGTCTACACCCACATCCAGGAGATGGGTTCGATAAAAGGTTTCGGTGCGGCAAAGTTCGACGAAAATGGCGCTGCTGGGCTGGAGATCCCCTGCGATATTCTGATTCCCGCGGCTCTGAAGGGCCAGATCACCGATTCCAACGCCGAGCGCGTTCAGGCCAAATTGGTGGTTGAGGCCGCCAATGGTCCTGTGACCTACGAGGCCAACGAGATTCTGCGCAACCGTGGTGTGGTGATTCTGCCCGATGTGTATGTGAACGCGGGTGGCGTGACGGTCTCCTATTTCGAATGGATCCGTAATATCTCCCATATCCGGTTCGGACGTATGCAGCGGCGCCACGAAGAGATGCGTGGCCACCAGGTGGCGACCATGCTCGAAGAGATGACCGGAACACCCGTCACCGAAAAGATGAAAAACGATATCGCCAAGGGGGCTTCAGAGATCGATCTGGTGCGCTCCGGTTTGGACGATACGATGCGTCTGGCCTATCAGGAGATGCGCGAGCGTTGGCACGGAGATCCGCAGGTGGACGATCTGCGTACCGCCGCTTTCGTCATAGCGATCGAGAAGATTTCCCGTACTTACCTGGACCTGGGCGTCTACTAACGAGAGCCCTTAGTCCTATTGCAGGAAAATGGAGAGCACCCCTAGGGGTGCTCTCCGCGTTTTGGCGCTGCCCTCCGCGCACGCCAACTATTCGATCTTAATGCTCTTTTTCTTGGTGCCCTCCTTCGTACCGTCGATCTCGGCAGGGGATAAGCGTAAGTTCGACGACAGTACCCGACCGGTCCCGGAGGTATACTTCCATGCTGCCGAGAGGGAGTCGATCGATGGTGGAAATGAGTTCGAAAGGGTGGGAGAGCTGCCTGCACAATGAAATTCCCATTACCCGTGACCAGAAAATCGAAGTGATTCGATTCGACGACCAGTGCGTCGCACTGAAGGCTCCACTGGGGGCCAATCACAACGATAAGGGTACCGGGTTTGCGGGTAGTTTGTTCTCCGTCGCCGTGTTGGCCGGCTGGTCCCAGGTGATGCGGTATCTGGCGCAGTTTTCTCTCGCCGGCCAGGCCGTCGTCTCTAGAAGCGAAGTGCGATTTGTTCGACCGGCAACGGGTGACTTCACCGCCCGCGTCGAGCCCCTCGATGGCGGCGAGTTGGCCGAATTTCAACGCACCCTGACCGCTAAAGGGCGGGCCCGATTGCGGCTAACCATCCGCGTTTCCTGCGACGCGGAGGAGGTGCTGGTACTGGAGGGAAGCTACGCCGCGGTCACCACCTGACGGCCTTGTTCTCAACAATCGTGGACTGCTACATTTAGACGCTGTTTCGAAACAGGTTCTAGCGCCCTACCCGTGGCGTTCTACCCGCACCCCACAACCGCGAGTCGAGTTTGGAACGCCCACTATCCCAACCCCCAGGTACCCTGACGCCGCGCCAGCGTTACCAGGAAGATCTGCAGCAAGCCGAGTTGATCGCCGACAGCTCGCAGGCCGCTGCGGTCGATCATCTGCAACGGCTCTATGATGAGCTGATCGCGGCGGGCGAGATTCGACCGGTCAGTCGCTGGGCGCGCTGGATGGGTAAGCAGCGTGAGATGCCGCGAGGACTCTATTTTTGGGGCGGGGTGGGAAGCGGTAAGACTTACCTGATGGATACCTTTTTCGAGTGCCTTCCCTTCGAGGACAAAATGCGCGTCCATTTTCACCGGTTCATGCAACGCGTTCACGATGACCTGTGTGGACTGGAACGACAGGTCGATCCATTGAAGGTGATCGCCAAACGTATCGCAGAACGGACGAGGGTGTTGTGCCTCGATGAGTTCATCGTGATCGATATCGGTGACGCGATGTTGTTGGCGGGCCTGCTCGAGGGGACGATGGCGGAGGGCGTGACGCTGGTCTCCACTTCCAATACCCCACCCGACGATCTCTATAAAGAGGGCCTGCAACGCGCACGCTTTCTCCCGGCCATTGGGCTGATCAAACAACACACCGAGGTGGTCAACGTAGACGGGGGAGTGGATTACCGGTTGCGCGCGCTGGAGCGGGCCGAGATCTACCATTTTCCTCTGGACGCTGGGGCGGACCGGAGTTTGCGAGATACCTTTGGTCACGTCTCCCCGGAACCCGGTGAAGCGGATGTGGTGCTCCAAATCGAAGGTCGTCCGTTCCAGACCGTACGCCATGCCGATGCCGTCGTGTGGTTTGAGTTCGACGAGCTGTGCGATAAACCGCGAGGTCCCGGTGACTACATCGAACTCTCGCGCTGTTATCAGACGGTACTGATCTCCAGGGTGCCGCAGTTGGGGAAGCATACGGACGATCAGGCGCGACGCTTTATCAGTTTGGTGGACGAGTTCTACGACCGTAACGTCAAGCTGGTGATCTCTGCTGCGGTGGATGTGGACGAGTTATACACGGGAAACCGCTTGGCGGCGGAATTCGAGCGCACCAAGAGCCGACTCCACGAGATGCAGTCGCACGATTATCTCGCGCAACCGCATCTGGCATAGAGACTGAAGGTGTTGGTCGAGAGTTCTTTGCCAACTCGCCGCCAGCGCCTACCCTTACTGTACGGCGGAAAACAAAGATCCTAGGAGGAGGGGAATATGACCAAAGTGGCGGTAGTGTTATCGGGCTGCGGCGTCTATGACGGTGCGGAGATTCACGAAAGCGTTTTGACGTTGCTGGCGCTGGATCGCGCCGGCGCGGAGTATCAGTGCTTTGCTCCCAATATCGATCAGATGCACGTGGTCAATCATTTGACGGGCGATGTCGCCGAGGGCGAGAGCCGTAATGTGCTGGTGGAGTCGGCGCGGAGTGCACGGTCCAGCCCGATGTCGAGCGCTTTGCGAAAGCGATGGCGGATGCCGGTAAGGCGGTGGGTTATGTTTGCATCGCGCCGGCCATGGTGCCGCGCATCTATAAGAATCCCAAGATAACGATTGGCAGCGATGCCGACACCGCGGGTGCCATTGAGACCATAGGGGGTGTCCACGTGGAGTGTCCGGTTCGCGAGTACGTGGTGGACGAGGAGAACAAAGTGGTCAGTACGCCGGCCTATATGTTGGCGCAGCGCATCAGCGAGGCCGCCGAGGGTATCGAAAGGTTGGTGCATGAAGTGTTGCGCATGGCGGGACATGCGCGCGCACCGGGATGAGGTGACGTGCAATCGTGAATGAAGGGCAGCAGCGTTCGGTCTTTTTCGTATCCGATCGGACCGGCATCACTTCCGGGACCTTAGGGCACAGTCTGCTGACCCAGTTCGGTGGCGTGGACTTCGAGCAGCGCACCCTTCCGTTTGTCGATACGGAGGAGCGCGCGTGGCAGGCCGTGGAGAAGATTAACCAGGCGGCTGCTGAGGGAACCGTTCCACCGTTGGTTTTCTCGACACTGATCGTCGATGAGCTACGCGATATCGTGGCGCAGAGCCACGGTGTCTTCTTCGATTTCTTCAACGAGTTCATTGGTCCGCTCGAAGAGGAGTTTCACCTTCAGTCCACGCACACCATCGGTCTTTCGCACGGGGCCTCCGATGAGGGGCGCTACATGGTGCGCATGGATGCGGTGAACTTTGCGCTCGAAACCGACGACGGCGTGTCGACGCAACACTACGAGTATGCGGATCTGATACTCTCCGGCGTTTCCCGATGCGGTAAAACTCCGACCTGTCTCTATATGGCGTTGCAGTTCGGTATTTTTGCGGCCAACTATCCGATTACCGAGGAAGACATGACCTCGCCGCGTCTGCCGGAAGAGTTGTTGGCGCATCGAGAGAAAGTGTTTGGACTGACGATCGACGCGCAACGTCTAGCGTCGATTCGTGAGGAGCGACGCCCCAACAGCCGCTACGCTTCGCTCCATCAATGCCGGCACGAATTGCGTAAAGTCTCCAATATGTTCCGTATGGAAGGGATATCGGTGTACGACACCTCCATGAGCTCGATCGAAGAGATCGCTACCACCATACTCCAAACCGCAAAGATCAAGCGGCGGCTGTACTGAGAATGTCCGCAGAGACCGACAAAGTTCTGCAAACCGGCGAAATGCAACGTAGCGTTTTCTACGTCTCATGCCGTACCGGTATTACGGTGGAAACCTTGGGGCAAGGATTGTTGACGCAGTTTCAGGGAATGCCGTTCGAGCACATCAGTCTTCCCTATACCGATACCGCGGAAAAGGCGGAGCAAGCGGTGGCGCGAATCAACGAAGCGGCCTCAGGAAGCGGCATACGCCCCATCGTCTTTACGACGCTTATCGGGCCCCAGTTGCGCCAGATCGTCGCTCAGGGCGAGGGGCTTTTCTTCGATTTTCTGGGGCGTTTCATCGGGCCACTCAGCGAGGAGTTGGGTATCGAACCGACCCAGGAGATGGGGCTCTCACACGGTTTGGTCGACTACGATCGCTACATGACGCGTATCGATGCCGTGCAGTTCGCGCAGCTCAACGATAAAACGCTACGCGTTAAGGATTGCCACGAGGCCGATCTGATACTGATCGGCGTCTCGAGATCGGGTAAGACGCCCACCTGCCTCTATCTGGCGCTCCAGTTCGGTTTGCGGGCCGCCAATTTCACCTTGGATATCGATAACCTGGAGCGCGGCGAACTGCCGGAGAAATTCAAAACGCTGCGGGATCGTCTGTTCGGCGTTACCATCGATCCGCAACGGCTCCACCAGATTCGCAGCCAGCGTAAACCCGATAGCGACTATGCTTGTTTGAAGCAGTGTCAAAGGGAAACTGAATTGGTCGAAAACCTGTTTCACCACGAAGATATTCCTTATGCCAATGCCACCGCGGTCTCGATCGAAGAGATCGCCACGAAAATCCTGCAACGTTGCCGATTGGAAAGGCGGATATAGACGACGGTGGATGCCAGCTCTGATATTCTTGTGGTGTCGGCGCGAGCGCTAACCAAACATTTCGGGACCAGCGAAGTGGTTAGCGGCATCGACTTCGAGGTGCGAGCGGGTCGCTGCTTCGGTCTACTCGGTCCCAATGGTGCCGGCAAGACCACGACCCTGCGAATGATTCAAGGCGTATCGGATCCTACCGGGGGTGAGTTGTCGGTACTGGGTTACCTGGTCGAGGGTCGAGCGGTGCGCCAGCGCATGGGCATCGTGCCACAGATCGACAATCTCGATCCCGATTTCACGGTGGTGGAAAACCTGCGGGTCTACGCGGCCTACTTTCGGTTGCGCGGTTTCGATCTCGATGCACGCATCGACGAGCTGGTGAAGTTTGTCGAACTGGGTGACAAGCGCGATGTGCGAATCGATACGCTTTCCGGCGGGATGAGGCGCCGGCTCTCTATCGCCCGCGCGTTGGTCAACGATCCCGAGCTGCTCATTCTCGATGAGCCCACCACCGGGCTCGATCCCCAGGTTCGTCACATGATCTGGGCGCGGTTACGCGACCTCAAGGCATCTGGTAAAACGCTGCTGTTGACCACCCACTATATGGAGGAGGCGGAGCGTCTGTGTGACGAGTTGATCGTAATGGATCGCGGCAGGATTCTCGATCGAGGTTCGCCGGTGGAGTTGATCGCGCGGCATGTGCAGGGCGAGGTGATCGAGGTGCGCGGTAGCTCAAGACAGATCAGTGGCTTGCTGGAGAGCGTGCCGGAGGTACGTAGCGAAGAGGTGGGCGATACGATCTATCTCTATACGGACAAGAGCGAGGCATTGGTGGAGCGACTCAAGGGTGAGCCGGGTCTGTTCTACCTCCATCGTCCCGCCAATCTCGAAGATGTTTTTCTCAAACTGACCGGGCGCGAGCTCCGTGAATGAAGTGATCACCCCTGCGGCTCCGGCAAGATCCCCGCTGCGTCTACCCGCCGTTCGTCGCGATGCGCTCGTCGTTTGGCGGCGCAACGCCATGGTATGGCGCAAACTGATGTTCGCCAGCATCACCATTAACTTTGGTGAACCGTTTCTCTACCTGTTGGGTCTCGGGTTTGGTCTGGGATTTTTTATCGGTGAGATGGCGGGTATGCCCTATCTTACTTTTCTCGCGACGGGGATCATTGCCGCTTCCGCCATGCAGACCGCCACCTTCGAGGCGATGTACTCCGTCTTTACCCGCATGGTACCGCAGAACACGTTCGAGTCGCAGTTGGCGACGCCCCTGGAAGTGGATGATGTACTGGCGGGCGAAATGCTCTGGTGCGCCTCCAAGGCCACCCTGTCGGGCGTGGCTATCCTGACCGTCGCCTACCTGCTCGGTGCGGTGGAGGGGCTCCAGCCGTTGCTGGTGATTCCGGTGGTTTTCGTGATCGGGCTCTGCTTTGCCGGACCGGCGCTGATCATGACGGCGTTGTCGCCCAATTACGATTTTTTCGTCTACTATCAGACGCTGGCGCTCACGCCGATGTTCCTGATGTGCGGCGTGTTCTATCCCATCGACACCCTGCCCGAGATCATGCAGGGAGTCGTGCAGCTGTTGCCGTTAACGCACGCTGTTGCGCTGGTACGCCCCCTCGTAGCAGGCCTGGAAGTGAGCGGCGTATGGCTGCATCTCGCGGTAATGGCCGCCTATGCCGTGGTGGGATACTACGTGGCGGTAGTGCTGGTGAGAAAACGGTTACTGAAGTAGTTGCCCCTCCCTAAGTTGCCTCCCGGCGGTAGCGGCGCTAGCCTTCGAACATGTGCCTTATCCTCCTCGCTTATCAGTCTCATCCACGCTATTTCCTGATCGTCGCCGCCAACCGCGATGAGTTTTTCCGCCGTCCGGCTGCGCCGGCAGCGTGGTGGGGTGACCGGTCCCCGGTGTTGGGCGGGAGGGATCTGGAGGCAAGCGGAACGTGGTTGGGAGTCACTCGCAACGGGCGTTTTGCCGCGCTAACCAACTATCGCGATCCACCGGCGCATCGCCCGGAAGCGCCCTCTCGGGGTGGTCTGGTCACCGGGTTCCTGGAGAGCACTCAATCACCGGCCCACTATCTTGATGCACTGGTATCTCAGTCGCAGGCATACAACGGTTTCAATCTGCTGGTGGCGGATCGGTACGATCTTCTGGCTTACCGCAATCGAGGCGAAGGGGTGCAGCCACTCGCCCGCGGCATCCATGGAATCAGTAATGGAGTATTGGACGAACCCTGGCCCAAAGTGATGCAGGGACGCGCGGCGGTTCACGATGCAATTGCAGCGAGCGATGAACCGGATCCCGAAATACTGCTCCAACTGTTGGCAGACCGGACCCAGGCGGTAGACAGCGAGTTGCCGGATACCGGTATCGATAGAGAGTGGGAGCGGCTCCTCTCCGCGCGTTTTATCGCAGCGCCCGGTTATGGAACGCGCTGTTCGACGGTCTTGTTATGGGATGTGGAGGGAAAGGTAAGGTTCATCGAACGAAGTTTCGATGAACGGGGTGCCGAGCTCGGAACGGTCGAATTCACTTTCCGTATCACCGGGTAGAACGAGTAACGAGGATATGCGATGCAATCGATCAATCTGCAATTTGCCAATACCGAGGGGCAACGGTTAGCGGCGCGTCTCGACCTTCCGGTCACCGGCCAGGCCGTCGCCTACGCGCTATTCGCCCACTGCTTCACCTGCACGAAGAACTTAAAAGCGGTGGGCAACATCACTCGTGCGTTGGCCCGCGAAGGCATAGCCACGCTTCGATTCGACTTTACCGGACTCGGCGAGAGCGAGGGTGATTTCGCGGACACTCACTTCTCCTCGAACGTCGCGGACCTGATCGCCGCTGCCGACTTTCTCGCCGCTGAGTATGAAGCGCCACGCATCCTTATCGGGCACTCGTTAGGCGGTGCGGCGGTGTTGCAGGCGGCGGGACGTATCGCTTCGGTCGCGGCTGTGGCAACCATCGGGGCGCCTTGCGACCCAGCGCATGTCACTCATTTGCTGGGAGATAGTAAGGCGCTGATCGCCGAGCAGGGGGAGGCGGAAGTGAAACTCGCGGGTCGTCCATTTCGCATCAAAAGGGAGTTTTTGGAGGATCTCGAACAGCAGCGTATGCAGGAGACCATTCGGGCATTGCGGCGCCCGTTGTTGATTCTTCACTCACCGGTGGATACCACGGTAGACATCGAAAACGCCGGGCAGATTTTTCAAGCCGCGATGCATCCGAAGAGTTTTATTTCGCTGGACAGGGCGGACCATCTGTTGGGCGACGAGGCGGACTCACTCTATGCAGGGGCGATGATCGCCGCGTGGGCCGCCAAGTACCTCGATGCCCACCCCCGCGACATGTGTGGCGAAATTCCAGGCGACAATCGCATTATGACCCGAACCGGTACCGAGGGTTTCCTCACCGAGATCTGCGCCAACGGTCATCCACTGGTTGCCGACGAACCCAAATCGGTGGGTGGAACCAACGCCGGGCCCTCGCCCTACGAGCTATTGGTCGCCGGGCTCGGAGCGTGTACCTCCATGACGCTGCAGATGTACGCCAAACGTAAGAAGTGGCCGCTGGAGGCCGCCCAGGTCTACCTGCATCACGAGAAAATACATGCCAAGGATTGTGATGAGTGCGAAAGCGCCAGCGGCATGATCGATCACATCGAACGCGAGGTGGAGTTGGTGGGTCCGCTGGATGCGGAGCAGCGCGAGCGGTTGCTGGAGATCGCCGATCGCTGCCCGGTCCATCGTACGCTGCATTCGGAGGTACGGGTATCGACGCGTCTTAAAGAGTAGCTCGCGGCGGTACGATCTGGTGCGCGGCCGAATCAGCGGCTGCCACGTCGTAATGGAAACCCAGTAACTCGGATCTTGAGTTAACCTTGTGATGAGGAGTTGAAGACCCGACGAGAGAAATTGGAACCCGTTCCTGGGGGGCAGAGGGAAATGCAGTATCGTGGGAGGAGCTTACTCGCAGTGATACCCCTGCTAGTGTCGATGTCTGTACAGGGCATCGACAAGCAGTTCGAGGGTAAGCGCGTACTCTATGTCGATTCCTATCACCCGGCCTACGAATCGAGCCAGATCAAGAACGCCGCCGCTCGCGAGATCCTCACCACGGCCGGTGTCGAGTTGCGATTTCTCTACATGGATACCAAACGTAACAGCGCTCCCGCTTTCGGGCGCGAGGCCGGCGAGCGGGTATGGGACGAGATCAAGGGCTGGAATCCCGATCTGTTGATCGCAGCCGATGATGCGACCGTCAAATACCTGGTTCAGCCCCGCTTGCGTGATGCGGCGTTGCCCGTGGTGTTCATCGGCGTCAATGCCGATGCCAGTGTCTATGGGGTTGCCCTACGCCAACACGACGAGACAAGTGGAGGTGGACCCTATCGAGACGCTCATCGAGGTTCTGACGCGCTATGCGGAGGGTCACCGCATTGGCTTGCTGACGGGTAACACCGCTACCGATCGGAAGACGGTTTTTCACTACGCCAGCGCGAAAGAGATCGGGCTGCATCGCGTTCGGTTTGTGCAAAGTTTCGATGAATGGAAACGCGTTTTCGTGGAGTTGCAGGATGATGTGGATATGCTGATCTTGCGCAACCACGGTGGCATCGCGGGTTGGGATTTTGCCGAGGCCGAGGCGTTTGTCCTCGACAATACCCGTATTCCCACAGGAACGCCGGTATCCCCTATGGCATCGGTGGCCATGTTAGGGACGACAAAGGCGGAGGCTGAGTTAGGTCGTTATGCGGCATCGACGGCGCTAAAGGTGTTGAGTGGTGTACCCCCCGCCACCATTCCGGTCAGCGAAAACCAAGAGGCGGAATTCTACCTGCATGTGGGAATCGCCCAACGCTTGGGGATCGTTTTCCCTCCTTCGTTGCTACGCCAGGCCAAAGTGGTTCGCGGTCCATGAATCTTCAAACTCAGGTCAACCTGGTTTTTCTAGCGGTTTTGCTTGCGGTGATCGGGTCGATGGTCTTTATCGGTAGTGCCGTGATCGAGAGGATCGTTCTTGATCTCAATACACAGCTGATGCAAGAGCAGCTGGATCACGTGGAGGAGGATATCCGCAACGACTATCTGGCGTTGAAGCAGCATGGTCTTCTGGGTATTCCGGCCTATCGCGAGGCGGCGCAGCGCGAGACTTTGGAACGGTTCGTCAATTTCCGGTTTGGCGAGACCGGCTCTGTCCACATTGTCACGGCCGGTGGAAAGACGTTGTTTCCGGAGATAGGCATCGACCAACCAGCGCCGGGATGGGTCGCTCCTCTGTTGGAAGAGAGTCGGCGCGACAGTGCGAAAGGGATGTTTAGCGGTCGGGGAAGGCTTTGGGTGTACGCGCCGTTTCAGCCCTGGGGATGGGTGCTGTCGCTCTCCATCGAAGAGAATGAGATTCTTACGCAACGCAATCTTTTTGTCCTTCAGGTTTCGTTGATCGGTGTGGTCGTACTGTTGGGCGCTTGGGTGGGGGGAGTCTTTCTCAGTCGCACGCTGACGCGGCGTATCGACGCGACCTTGGCCTGCGTCCGGGAGGTCGAGCGTGGCAAGCTCTCCGCTCGCGTTTCGGTTTCTTACGCACGCGATGAAATTGGTCAGCTGCAGATGGGTGTCAACGCCATGACCGCTACTTTGGCGGCGCGGATTCGCGACCAGGAGAAGGCGGAGCAGGCGCTGCGGGCGTCGGAAACCAAATACAGGCGTTTGCACCAGACCATGTGGGAGGCTTACGCCAGCACCGATATGGAGGGCCGCATCCGGGATTTCAATCAGCAGCTTTGTGATCTGATCGGCTACGATCGCGAGGAGTTGCTGCGTCTTAGCATCGCACAAATCACGCCTGGGCGGTGGCACGATTTCGAGCACCGAATCATTGAGGATCAGGTTCGCGAGCGCGGTTACAGCGATGTGTTCGAAAAAGAGCTGCGCCGTAAGGATGGTTCGGTTTTCCCCGTCGAGTTGCGCATCTATCTCCTTACCGATGATCAAGGGGGAAATGTAGGTACGTGGGCGATAATTCGGGACATAACCGAACGCAAACAAGATGCGCTAGAGCTGCATCGCTATCGTGAGCACCTCGAAGAGTTGGTGGCGCAGCGGACCGAGGCTCTGGAGTTGGCGAATCGTGAGTTAGAGGCCTTTGTGTACTCGGTTTCTCATGATCTGCGGACGCCACTACGCGGAATGGACGGTTTCAGTCAGGCGCTATTGGAAGACTACGGAGAGCTGTTCGATGCAAAGGGAAAAAACTATCTACTGCGTATTCGCAACGGGGCGCAGTATATGGCGGTATTGATCGACGATCTCCTGGAGCTGTCGCGCGTGAGCCGTTGGGAACTGGAACCCAAGAGACTCAATTTGTCGGAGCTTACAGCGGACATCCTCGATGAGTTCAAGCGGGAGCACCCCGAGCGTTCCGTCCACTGCGTTATAGCGCCACAACTCTACGTCTATGGCGATCTCACCTTGATGCGGCAAGCGCTCTACAATTTGCTGCAAAACGCGTGGAAATTCACGACCGAAGAGAGCGAGGCGGTGATCGAGATAGGCGAATTCGTCGGGGAGCGGGGCAAGGGAATCTACGTTCGGGATAACGGGGCTGGATTCGATATGCGATATGCGGATCGTCTGTTTCAACCGTTTCAACGCCTGCACAGTGAAGAGCGCTTCGTTGGTACGGGAGTCGGATTGGCGACCGTAGAGCGCGTAATTCATAGGCATGGAGGGGCATTGTGGGCGGAGGGAGAGGTGGGAAAAGGCGCGACCTTTTTTCTGGTACTGCCCGACCGAATGGAGAAGACGGTATCGAACTATACTCATGAAGCCATCGTTGCGGGGGAAAACTGTGAATAAACAAGACAAAGTGGTTTTGCTCGTAGAGGATAATTCTGATGACGAGGTTTTAACGCTGCGGGCGCTTAAGAACAATCATGTTGCCAATGAGATTGTCGTAGTGCGAGACGGAGAAGAGGCACTTGACTATCTTTTTGCGCGTGGCGCTTACGCGGAGCGGGAGGTGGTGGAATTACCTCAAGTGGTACTGCTCGATTTGAAACTGCCGAAAATCGATGGATTGGAGGTCTTGCTTGCTATTCGCGCCGACCCCAGAACGGCGGCGCTGCCCGTGGTGATACTGACCTCTTCTCTCCACGAACGGGATCTGATCAATAGTTACAAACTGGGCGCCAACAGCCACGTGCGTAAGCCCGTGGACTTCAACGAGTTCATGGAGGCAGCCAATCAGCTGGGAATCTACTGGCTGCTGCTCAATGAAGTGCCGCCGCAATAGCAAGCGAAGCGACGAACTGGATCAACCGGGTAGAAACGGAATCTGATAGCGATTGGACAGAGCGTGAAGGACGAGGCGAACCACCCAACAGAAACCGAGTCGATGGATGAGACTCTGCGTGATCAACTCGCAGCGTTGCAGGAGGAGTTTGACGGATTTACGTTTGCCATTTCGCACGATCTCCGTGCATCGGTTCGCCATATCGCAGGCTTTAGCGAACTGTTGCAGAAAGAGTGTGCCTCGTCACTTGACGAGCGCAGCAATGATTATCTTAATCGCATCCTGGGGGCCGCGGCGCGAATGAATCGAGAGCTGGAGGGTCTGCTCGGTTTCTACCGCTGGTCGAAACAACCATTGAGGTTCGAGCCTTTCAATATCTCCGAGCAAGTGGAGTCCTCCCTGGCGAAACTCGCAGATCGCGATCCGTCGCGTCGGAAGTTATCGTTATGGGTGATGTTGCGTCGTTGGTACGCATGATCGAGGCGTTGCTCGACAATGCGTGGAAGTGTACGCAAATGCGCGAACAGGCGGAGATTGAATTCGGTGTGTACCAGGGGTCGGATTAGGCGCGGATCTATTTTGTTCGTGACAATGGTGTCGGTTTTCATGGTTCACAGCGCTCGCGTCTATTCAAACCCTTTCAACGCATCCACAGTGATCCCGTTTACCAGGGGCTTGGGACGGGCTTGGCGACAGCTCGACGTGTAGTGCTCCGTCACGGGGGTCGAATGTGGGCGGAAGGGGCACCGGACGAGGGGGCGACTTTCAATTTCACGCTGCCCGCATCATCGGCGCAGTGGTAACGTGATGCGAAACGGCCTGGAGCTACGGGCTGTTGAAGGTGGCGGCAAGTAGTTTGGGGACCGTGTCGCCATAGAGCGAGCTCAACTCCATGATACGCAACCGCTGGCGATTGATTTGTGGTCGATGCTTTTCAAAAACGGCTTGATCGAACCAGCGGGCTCCGATTAGTGCGTAGATCGCTTCCGGATGACCTTGGGATTCGTAGTAGCGATAGACCGTGTAATAGCCTTCAGCGATTGTGGCGCGATCTTCCGCCGTGAGTGCGTCGGGTTCGCCGTAAAGCGTGGGGAGGGTTAAACGGTCCCCTCGATAGATACGGTCGGGATCGGTGATCGTCGAGAGATTGGCCCGACAGATATGCGGCCAGTAAATGGGCTCTCGATAGTGGTTGCCGGAGAGGTGCCAGAGCGTATCACCTTCGACCACGCGGTAATCGCGTGCTGCAAAAAACGGGGGTGCTGCTGTGGATGATTCGCGATCAACGGTGGTCGTCGCGCGGTGTTCCGCGATCGCTGCCTCCGCTGGCGCCTGAACGGCATCGGCAGAAGTGGAGACCGACGTTTCAGTCGGTGTCTCGGTGGAGTACTCGCGCTGAGTCGAATCGACCGGTTCGATATTGTTCGACGGATCGATACGAGTGATCGGTTCGGCGGTGTGGTCTGGGATCGAGATGGCGGGTGTCGTCGTTGCGAGACTCGGCACGGGTTGCGTGGTCTGCGCTACCGTGGTCTCGCGTTGAGGTGTCTGAAAAGAGAGCCAGAGCGCTATGGCAATGACACCTGCAGCAACGCCGAACCAGGGCCAACGCGAATCGGGAGAGTCCGGCTCCTTGTGCGAAGCCGGGGATGCTGTCGCCTCCTCCGGAGCCTCGAACGCCGCTTTGGTGTGGGTCGGTGGAAGATTCGTCGTTGAATCGGAGTAACAGATCAGAGGTTTCTGTGGGGTGGGTTCTACGCGTTCCAGCAGTGCCTTTGCGGGGGTGAATACAACGCGTCGGTGTGCAGGAATAAGTATCGGTTCACCGGTTTGCGGGTTGCGCCCTCGGCGTGCGGCAACCGGTTTTAAGCGAAACGTACCGAATCGATGCAGGCGTACGATCTGGTCGCGTTGCAGGCCTTCGCTGATCAGCGAGAGGATGCCAAGAGCGGCCTTACGCAACAGCGCTTTACGCGCTGGATCTGCTGCCGAACCTTCACGCTGGGCGATCTCTTCGTTTAGGGCTCCGGTAAATAGACGCTGGCTCATGTATCCCCCGTATCACCAGAATCCCGCACTGCGGCCTTCAATGTATTTGAGGGACGGAAGTGGGGGCGTTGGTGACCGGGGAAATAGGCTTTTGTTTTTGTGTTGGGTAGGTAGCCGCGATGACTTCGGGTTCGCTTAACCGAAAAAGTCCCGAATCCGCGTAACACGACAGAATCGCCCAGCGCGAGATGCCGGGCCACGCTATCCAGGTGGGCGTTGAGTATTCGCTTTGCTTCCGCCCTACTGACCTGGAGCCGTGTCGCGAGGCTGTCGATGAGTTCGGTTGTGTTCATGCAGGCCCTTAAGCTAGTGTGCGCCAAATGAAAGGTGTACCGCACTCTACGAGTGTGCCGCTGAAAAGGGGGCCAGACCTGTGAACCACGTCGCATACCTGCACCGAAATAGGGGCGATTGAGTGTTTTCCACTGTCGTTTACGGACTGGATCTGTTTGGAACGGCTGTTTTTGCCATCTCCGGCGCGATGTCGGCGGGGCGCAAACAGATGGATATATTCGGCGCGGTGGTATTGGCATTGGTGACCGCCGTGGGGGGTGGCACCTTTCGGGATCTGGTGTTGGGGCGCACTCCGGTGTTCTGGATCCACGATCCCACCTACGTTTGGTTGACGATCGTTGCCGGGATGGCGGCATTCATCGTGGCACGCTATGCGCGCTATCTGAGCCGTTGGTTGGCGCTGGCGGACGCCGTGGGACTGGCCACATTCACCGTTATCGGTACACAGATCGCGCTGGCGCATGAGGTGTCTGCTGTCATTGCCGTCATGATGGGTGTGATGGGCGGTATTCTGCGCGATGTGTTAGCGGGAGAAATCCCGTTGGTGTTGCGACGCGAAATCTACGCCACCGCTGCACTCGTTGGCGCAGTGGTCTACGTGGTGCTCGCGTCGCGTTGGGGTACTACTGCGTTAACAGTGATAATCGCGGCGCTGACAACACTCGTATTGCGGCTGGCAGCGATGTATTGGCAGTTGACGCTCCCTCTTTTTCCCCACGACCGACGATGAAACGCGCCAATAAGGTTTACTGGTTTGCGGCGCTCGTTAGTGCAGTATGGTCTCCCGTGGCTGCGGCGTCAAACGCTCGCTGAGTGATTCTAATTCAGGGGAGCTGCCGTCGTGCGCAGCTTCGGTGACAATATTTCTGCCAGGTGTCGCAGTGGCGATCAGCGACATCCGGTTTGGCGCAACGACTGGGGTCCGGTGTTGCGTTACGCGCCCACACCGGCGCGGGTCAGTGGTGTCACTCTTCCCTCATCGCTTCTTTCCCAGATCGTTATTCATTTTGTGGTGGGCGAGCCGATATTTCCCTCAACGGTAGTGGGATTAGCGTTGATCGTTACCGGTATCGTGTTCCAGCGCATGCAAACCAAAAAGTGTGGGAGCGACGAGAAAGCAGCGGTTACCCGGTAATCTTGATCATTGCGATCCCCCCCGGCATTATCGAATTTCACTCTTTCGGTGCTAACTGGAAATGCGATCGACATGAGTTTCGCTGCTCACAGCTCCGGTGAATCGACACTGCGCCGCTACTTGATCGTTCTGGTGGCGCCGTTGCTCGTGGTGCTGGTGGGTTGGAGTTTCGAAGTTTACATGAATCGCGAAGCGCAACATCAGTTGCGCATCAGCACCGTCAGCCAGCTCGCCACTTTGCGTGCCAGGCTCGAAGGCGTCATGAGTCGCAACATCAACCTGGTGCAGGGTTTGACGACGGTGGTGGTGGCGAATCCCGATATCACCCAACAGGAGCTCAATTCTCTGGGTGATACCTTCTTTCAACAGCCCTCGCAATTGAGAAACATCGCACTGGCACGGGACATGGTGATTTCACATGTCTATCCCCTGAGAGGTAATGAGAAGGCACTGGGTTTGAACTATCGCACCCATCCCCAGCAAAGCGCTGCGGCAAAACGGGTGGTCGATACAGGGGCGATGGTGTTGGCGGGTCCGGTGGAGTTGGTACAGGGTGGCATCGGGTTCGTTGCGCGTGTGCCGGTATACACTGTCGAACCGAAACGGTTCTGGGGTTTGACTGCCTCGGTTATCGATGCCGAAGAGGTGTACGAGGTTTCCGGCCTTCGGGAGATGGCAGAGGAGTTGGAGATCGCGCTGCGGGGAAAAGACTCGCTGGGCGCGGATGGTGAGGTCTTTTTCGGTCGGTCCGCGCTGTTCGATCAGGATGTCGTGATGCACGACATCGCGCTACCCAGTGGATCTTGGCAGATGGCCGCCCGTCCCAAAACGGGGTGGGCAACTCAAAATAGTGGGGTCTGGCAAATACGGCTCAGGGCGGGATTGGTCAGCATTGGCGCGTTGGTGCTTTCCAAGGTGCGTGTAGCGAATACGGCGGCACTGGCCATGCGGCAGTTGCGCGAAGAGGAGATCGTCGGGCATTCACTGTACGAGCTGCAAAAAAACTCACCGGCGTTTCACCCGGATGGCAGCTATTTTCACTCCAGCGATCTTCCCTTGGCCCAGGCGTTGACGGAGGGGAAACACTCGCGGAACGTGGAGATTGTCCAGCGCTTGGGAGAGCCCGATGAAATGTGGGTGATGGCCAATGCGGCACCGGTCCATGATGAGAGCGGTAATTTGATTGCCGCGTTTACCGTCTTTTCGGATGTCACTGAGAAAAAACGGGCGGAAGCGCAGATTCGCCACCACGCCTATTTTGACGCTTTGACCGGCCTGCCCAACCGGACCTACTTCATCGAACTTCTGGATCAGGCGGTGCGCCAAGCGCATCGACGCCGTTGCTCTGCTGCGCTGCCCTTCCTCGACTTGGATCGCTTCAAGAACGTCGACGATACCTTGGGTCACGATATCGGTGATCTGTTACTGAAAGAGGTGGCCGCGAGATTGAGAGACAATCTCCGCGCGACCGATACGGTCGCCCGGCTGGGCGGCGACGAATTTACGATCATTCTTACCGATCTCGATCTCGACGCACATGTCACCGTCATCGCCGAAAAGCTCATCTATCAACTGTCACAACCTCACTACCTCGAAGGTCACGAAATCGTGTCCGGTGCGAGTATTGGAATAACGCTCTGTCCGGAGGATGGAAACCCGCACGTTCTGCTCAAGAACGCCGATATGGCCATGTATCAGGCCAAAGAGAAGGGGCGCAATACCTTTCGTTACTTCACTGCCGAAATGACGGAGAGGGCGGAGTTGTTTGTCACCATTGAGAAAGATTTGAGAGGTGCATTGGTAGCACGAGAGCTCCACGTCGAATATCAACCGGTCATCCACCTGGCGTCGCGCAAATTTGCCGGGCTCGAGGCACTGGTGCGCTGGACCCACCGTGAGAAAGGACGAATAGGACCGAATCACTTCATTCCTGTGGCCGAGGAGACGGGGCAGATCGTCGAGATCGGCGAGTGCGTATTACAGAGGGCATGCGAAGAGGTAACCGAGCTCAGCAAAGCGACGGGTCACTCGCTTTCACGGCTGTCGATCAATGTATCGAGCCGACAGTTCTGGGGTGGATTCAGTGCGCGCGTCATGGAGCGCATACTCTCCTCGACGAGTTATCCTGCTGAGCGTCTCATTCTGGAGATCACCGAATCGCTGCTCATGGATGAGGACGAGAAAATCCGGAAAACGCTGTTCGAGTTGCGCGAATTGGGCGTTGGTCTCTCGGTGGACGATTTCGGAACGGGGTTTTCCGCCTTGGGTTACCTGCGGCGGTTTCCGGCAACGGTACTGAAAATCGATAAGTCGTTTATTGCCGATTTGGGCAAAGAGGCTCGCGATACCAATCTGGTAGCGGCCATCATCGCGATGGCGCACAGTCTGGAACTCCATGTGGTTGCGGAGGGCGTGGAGACTCCCGAGCAGGCGCAGATGCTGGAGCAGTTGAAGTGCGATTATCTTCAAGGCTATCTGTTGGGGCGACCCATGGCGTTGCCCGACCTGGAGAAGTATGTGAAGGAGTACGAGAGTGAGGGCCTGCCTCTCGTTGAGCCACAGGAAACCTGAGTAAGCTGCCGTGTGCGGTCGGTTCAATCTGATCACCGATACCCAGGGTGTCGTCGATTTCTTCAATCTCCTCTACTGCCCCGGTACAACATCGCGCCCGGCCAGGAGGTTCCAGCCGTGGTCTGGGTGGATGGGGCCAGGGAGATGGTGACATTGCGTTGGGGTCTGGTCCCTTCGTGGTCGAAAGATCCGGCGATCGGAAACCGAATGATCAACGCAAAGGCGGAGACGGTTGCCGTCAAGCCAGCCTTCCGCGCCGCCTTCCGTCGCCGTCGCTGTCTGATTCCCGCAACGGGCTTTTATGAGTGGCAGTCACAGCCCACGGGTAAACAGCCCTGGAATATCCAACGCAGAGGGGGTGGTCTGATCGCCTTTGCGGGGCTCTGGGAACACTGGGAGTCCCAGGGGGAGAGTCTGCGGACCTGCACCATCCTGACGACCGCAGCCAATCAAACCCTCGCACCGATCCATTCGCGTATGCCGGTTATCGTGCAGCCCGGGCATTTTGAGGGTTGGTTGGAGCCGGCGGCATCCCCCGATGTGTTACAGAACTGGCGCCGTGTTCCGATGATTATGTGGTGGGCTATCCGGTCAGTCGCCACGTCAACAATCCGGCTCACGACGACGAACAGTGTATCGAGCCACAGCGAGAGTAGTGGGTTACTGTTGGCGCAAGAGGTCGGAAAACTCTTCGGCGCTGAGGGGTGGGCTGAGTAGATTACCCTGAACCAGTTGACAGCGACGCTCGCTCAACCACGCAAGCTGTTGTTCCGTGTCGACCCCCTTGAGCAATACATCGATCTCCAGGTGTTTGGCGATATCGAGGATCGCTTCCACAAGCTTGCAACTGTCCGGGTCATCCGGAAGACCGGCGACGAAGGAGCGGTCGATACGAAAGCGTTTAAGGTAACCGAGCGACGAGTAACCGGTACCGAAATCGTTCAACGCCAATCGGATACCCTGAAGCGCAAGTGTTTCGAAAAGCGCAGAGACTTTCGGGCTCTCTTCCAGAAACACTCCCTCGGTGATCTCGATGCCCAGCGCATCGGAAGGCAGTTGATTTTTCGCCAACAACTTCATCATTTGGGAAGGAAACTCACTCGAGTACAGCTGGCTGGGCGAGACGTTGATAAACAGCTTGAACTCGTCGCTGCGCTCCTGGTGCCATTTGGGCGCTTGACGAAATGCCGCTTCCATCCCAATTCGGCCGAGCTCGTGAATCAATCCGGATCGCTCCGCGACAGGGATAAACTCACTCGCCGGCATGAGACCTCGCTGGGGGTGCCGCCAGCGCAACAGTGTCTCCGCGCCGACGATACGGCGATCCGAAGTACGGAACTGGGGTTGATAAAGCACGTCGAACTGGTCCTGCTCGATGGCGCGACGTACCTCATCGCGCCTTCTAAGTTGTGCGGCCACTTCATCGGACATGGTGGTGTCGTAGAGCCGGAATCGGTTGCTCCCCGCCTCTTTCGCCCGATACATCGCGGTGTCGGCATTCTTGATGAGCGTCTGGCTATCGCTGCCATCCTGGGGATAGATGGCGACACCGCAACTCCAGGTGGTGTAGGCGCGGTGTTGGCCTAATGGGTAGTAACGGCCAGAGCAGCAAAAGAGCTGCTCGACGATGGCGGCTACCTCGTCCGTGCCGCGTGCATCTTCGACGAGGATAATGAATTCGTCGCCACCCAAGCGCGCGACGGTGTCGCTGAGTCTTACGTTGGCCTTTAGGCACTCGGCGATCTGTCGCAGGAGTAGGTCGCCGCTCTCGTGACCGTAGTTGCTGTTGATAACCTTGAATCCGTCCAGGTCGATGAACAGCACAGCGACCTGGGTCCCTTTGCGCGTCGCCATGGCAATGGCTTGCGTGAGCCGGTCCTCCAACAGTGCACGGTTGGGAAGCCCGGTCAGCACATCGTGTTGCGCCAGATGGACCGCCTCCTCCTTCTGCTCCTTGAGTGCCAGGTTGGCCTCCGCGAGGCGCCGAATCATGATCGGGAAGAACTTAGGCATCAATACCAGGCCCACCAACATTCCGATGACCAGGCCGGGATAGAGGAATAGGATACCGCTCAACCAGTTGGTGACCATGAAACCGGTAATATCCACCACGGTGGCTACCCGCAGGTAGTGAGGGCCAAACCGGAGTCCGTTGCCGATCATGATCCACAGATAGAGCGGGTAGAAACCCAAGCCGACCAACCCGAACTGATAGGTGATGTAGGAGGTGAGTAGCAGGTCACCGGTGATGACGAAGTAGCGTCGATTGAGAAATCGCGTTGGATAGTGGCGCACCCACCACAGGTGGAGAATGCCATACGAACCGTAGCCCAAGGCCAGCGCCAAATTGGTCGCGCTGCTGACGTTGAAGTTGTTGATGATGGCGTTGCCCAACAGGATCGAGGCCATCAGCATGCTGATGGCGATGCGCGCGATGGCCTGAGATTGTTCGTGGGAGACTTCGCGCGAGGCCTGGAAAAAGATATGGTCGACGACCGTACGGTGACCGGCTCGATTGACCACTGCATCGTCCAGCAGCTCGCTCGCGGTGACTTGCGCGTCGGGCGTGTCGGGTGCCTGGTTGGGCTCTGCGGACATCTGCGGACATCTGCGAACCTCGACCTGGAGCGGAGCCGTTGTATCACGTCCCTATCGCCGGGCTACCAATTCTGTCACGGGAATTATGGTAATTCCTACTGCTCTATATCAATTAAGTGTAAAGAAAATCGACAGAATATCTGCAATAAGATCGTAGGTTGGGATTTATTGACGCTGGACGGCGGCAGGCAGGGTGGAAACGCGCACCATTTCCGCCTCTTCGAGGAGCGAGGGATTCTCCAGGTAGTCCGAGAGAAAAGGCAGGCCATCCTGACCCCAGAACAGTTGGCCGTCGACGCGGAAGGTCGGTACACCGAAAACGCCTTGCGAGATAGCGGTTTGGGTGTTTTCGCGTAGCCGTTGTTTTGTGTCGTCGGCCTCCAGTCGCTCGCGGAGATCGGGAATCTCAAATGAATCGATCAGCGCCTGCCAGGGGCGTTCATCTTCCGGTAATCGACCCTCGCGCCAGATGAAATGAAAGATTCGGGCGACAGCCTGGGGCTTGTTCTGTAACGCGATGGAGAGTCTCAGCGCGGGCAGCGGATTGAACGGGTGAGCCCTGGGCATCCTGAAGGGAATATCCAGATTCCCGGCCAACCAGTGGCAGTAGCGATAGGTAAAGGTGCGATGGGCCGTCACTTCCTCCGGCCCCTTGGTTTGCCAGTGTCCCAGCAATCCGGCAAACAGCACGGGGCGATAGATCAGCTCGACGTCGGCGGGCAATCGATCGAGCTGCTCATGGGCCAGGTAGGTAAAGGGTGAGATGAAGTCGAAGTACCATTCGATGGATCGTTGGGTCATGCGCTCTCCTCCGCGCCTCTCCAGCGCAGCGCGGCCACCGCCACTTCGTTCCCCGGTTCCGGAACCTCCGGTACCAGGCGAGCCAGCAGCAGCGATCCTAAAGCCATTCCCGCGCCCGCCAGGAAGACGGCCGAGGGAGAGACCAGCCACAACAGACCGAACGCAGCGGGGATCACGACGGCGGCGATGTGATTAATTGAAAAGGCGACCCCGGCGGTGGGCGCGATGTCCGCCGGATCGGCAATCTTCTGAAAGTAGGTCTTCATGGCGATGGCCATGGCGAAGAAGAGGTGGTCGAGAATATAGAGCCCCACCGCAACCCACGGATGATCGACGACGGCGTAAGCGGTAAATACGACGATCAACCCGATATACTCCAGCGTCAAAGCGCGTCGCTCGCCCCAATGCCCGATCAACCGCCCAATTCTGGGTGCGGCGATGATATTGATCGCCATATTGGCGAGGAACATCAGCGTGATGGCGGCGGCGTCGAAACCAAACTTCTCCACCATCAAGAAGCCGGCGAATACCACGAAGATCTGTCGCCGTGCACCGCTCATGAAGGTAAGCGAATAGTAGAGCCAGTAGCGGCGACGCAGGAACAGTTTCTTGCGCTGCTCCACGACTTCGGGAAAATGGGGAAAGGCGATCCACGCAAAGAGCGCAATGGCTGCGGTTATATCACCGCCCAACAGGTATACCCACTCCAGGGACAACCCGCCGAAATCCAGTGCGAGATAGATGATCCCGTAGACGGTTAGTGAGGCAAACGCCCCGGTGGCGATAAGGCGGCCCAGTACATGGGCGGCTTCACCCTTTTTCAACCACTGCAGCTGTAGGGACTGATTGACCGTTTCGTAGTAGTGGAATCCGATGGACATCAACAGGGTGGTGAACATCAATCCCCAGTAGGAGGGCAACCAACCGGTCAATGCAGTGCCGATTCCCAATAGCAGCAGAGCCACCATGGCCAGGGTCTGCTCGCGAAACAGCAGCAACAGGAATACCACCGCAAAAGAGAGGAAACCGGGAATCTCGCGCACGCTCTGTAGCATGCCGATATCCGCACCGTCAAAAGCGGCGCGCTCGACGGCGAAGTTGTTGATCAGTGCCATCCAAGTGCCCAGCGATAACGGCATCGCGGCAGCCATGATGAAGAGTAAAGCGGTGGGTGTACGCCAACTGGGTTGTGGAGTGGATTTCACGATACGGCCTCTCGAGTCCCTGTTATACCTTAGTGCTTTGATCAATTAAGGTTGACAATAACGGGGTTATACGCTGTCTTATACAGGCTATGAAGACAGTAAACACTTCTAAACGGACAAATTCATCCTTCGTAGTGACGGTCCCCGAGGACCATATCGACGTTGACGCGTTTAATCGGCCCGTCACGTTCCGGATCAGGGAGTATCAGGAGCCCCACAAAGTTGCGATGCATCGCCACCGGCGTGCTCAGCTTCTCTGTGCCAGCCGCGGCGTCATGCAGGTCTCTACGCCCCGGGGCATCTGGGTGGTTCCGCCGCATCGTGCGGTCTGGCTGCCGCCAGAAACCGACCATGAGGTGGTTTCGCACGGGCCACTCGCGCTACGCAATCTCTATTTCGAACCCCAATGCTGCGGTGGTCTGCCTCAACAGTGCTGCGTGGTCTCAGTCTCTCCACTGCTGCGTGAGCTCGTGCTTCATGCGGTACAGTTACCGCCGGACTACGAGGAGTCCGGAGCGGACGGGCGGTTGATGCAGGTGATCATCGACCAAATCCATGCGCTGCCGGTCGAACCGTTGCACCTGCCGCTCTCCGACGAGCCGCGGCTCGGTAGCATCATGGCCGCTATCCAGGCTCATCCATCCGACCAGAGAACATTGGAGGAGTGGGGGACGAGTGTTGGCGCCAGTGCGAGAACGTTGGCGAGGCTGTTCCAGGCTGAAACGGGACTGACTTTTGGGCAATGGCGTCAGCAGGTCAGGTTGTTGTCGGCCTTGGAGGGGTTGGCGCAAGGTCGTTCGGTGACGGTGGTGGCGGCGGATCTCGGCTACGAAAAACAGAGCGCTTTTATCTCCATGTTCAAACGTGCCCTGGGAAAGACGCCGGGGCGTTTTTTCCAGTAGTGTTCGCGCACCACCTGCCAGTTTGTCCTATTGCTTTTTGGGGACGATGACCCCAACCGGCTGGGTATTTCGCAGGTCGAAATTTCATTCTCTAATAGATCGTGTCGCTATCCAGAGGTGGTTGCTCCACTCGCCTGTAGACGTGCGGGTGACCGCCAACCCGCTTGAGTTAGCGAATCCTCTTTTCCCTTCCAGTGGAAAAGAGGTGCGTGCCTTCGGTCAGCTCATCGCGCACATCGGCGATAAAGGAGCACGGGGAGTCAAAGGTGGAGAGAAACGAGGTGATGGCGCGGTTACGCGCGGCCAAGTCTGCTCACATCCAGTGGCGTTCCCACGCGCAGGGTCTGATGGCCGGTATACCACTCGATGAAGACAAGGTCCCACTGGCGCACACCGAATGTCGATTCGGAAAATGGTACTACGGTGAAGTTGTCTTCGCTGCAATCCTACCAAGCGATCGAGGGCCCGCACGATACGCTGCACGATATCTATCGTAGGATTGTCGACGCACTTTTTCGTGAAGAAGTTAAGCCTACAATTCTGCAGCGTCTGTTTGCCAAACGGCCCAACAGCATGGCGCAGCGTCGCGCAGAGGCACAGTATTTGATGACCAAACTGGTCAGTGTCTCCGAAGTATTACTCGATGCGATAGATCGTCTGGAGCAGGAGATCGAGGTGCTCACCGACCAGGAGTTGGCACAAATGGCAAAGTCACTCCATTGAATCAGATCCTGCCCTGAAGGTACCGCTTGCGGAGAGATTCCGGATGTTTTTCGATGGCATAGCGCAACAGGGTGCGGGGCAACGTTGTGTAGCGAGGTTTGAGAAAAACTTCGGCGGTGCGGCGGTCACGGTTTCCCACTTCGCGTAACATCCATCCCACCGCTTTATGGATTAAATCATGTGGATCGTGTTGCAGCCACTCGGCCACCTCCAGCGTGGGTTCGAAACGGTTTCGCCGGATGCAGTAGAAAGTAGACATGATGGCAATTCGCCGTTCCCACAAGTCGTCCGATTGCGTAAGGGCGACAACGGTATCGTAACTCTCATTGTCTACAAACGGCCCGACGATGTGGAGCGCGGAGCAGTCGACCAGATCCCAGTTGTTCACGTGGGCGGTGTTTTCCAGATAGTGGTCGCGGATCTCTCGCTGTTCCCCGATATCGGCGCGTTGCGCCTGTTCTACCCAAATCAGGAGGGCCAGCAAACGCTCCTCGTGCCAGCGCGAATGAAGAAGCGAGAGTACTTTTCTTGATTCGTGTTGACGATACCGCTTGGTCAGTTTGCGGAGCTGGGGGACACGGATACCGAGAAACTTGTCTCCGGCGCCATACTCTCCGGGCCCGGTTTTAAAGTAGCGTTGCAGGAAGATGGCATCTCGGGGATCGGCAAGACTTCTCAATGTCGTGCGCAACGACTTCAGTGTGTGTGTCTGAGGGGGATTCGCTGCCATTTGGAAGGGTACTCGACGGTCGTGACTTTAGAGGAGGGGCTACATCGCCTCGTTGAACTCGTCTCAGTATCGCGCCACTCCGGTTACGCTTTCCATGGCGCGCGGGTCGAGGATACGAACCATAAACGCCTCGTCGGGAACCTCCCATTGACACTGTATCCCATGGCGAGAAGCCACCCCGAAACCGAATCGGGGATAGTAGTCGGGATGTCCCAGAACGATCACGAACGGACACCGTTGTTCCCGCAGAAGGTGTAGGCCTGCCTCAACGAGTGCCGAACCGATGCCGTTCTTCTGGTATTGCGGGTGTATAGCCATGGGTGCCAGTCCCATTCCCGCAGTCGCCTGTTTATCCACTTCGATCTGAGCGGGGGTGAAAAGAATGTGTCCGATAAGATCACCGTCTATTTCGGCGATCAATGATAGTTGTTCTGTACCGCTTTCGCGGAGTCGATCGACAAGAAGTCCCTCGGCGGTTTAATTGAATGCGAGGTCGTTGACGCGGCGTATTGCTGCGGCATCGGCGGGCCGCTCCGCACGAATGGTGTACGGCAATGCGTGGGAAACTGATGGTGGTTCCAAGGTCCCTGGCACTCTCTGTTTAAACAGTAATCTGCGGTTTAAATATAAAAAAATTTAGATCGTAGACAGCGCTGGATCACTTCCCTATCCTGAGCGCACAATAAAAGTAGTGTATAACGCCGAGCGAAGGGAAACACAGCGTTGTCCGTTGGGAGCGGATCGACGCAGTGATGGGTGGAGCCCGAAACGTGTGCCTCAGTGCACCATGTCAGGGAGAACACCGCTATGGCGGAACTTGTCAAATGGTCCGAAGGATTAAGTGTCGGCATCCAAGAGATCGACGAACAGCACAAGGTGTTGGTCGCTCTTCTCAACGAACTCAATCAAGCCATTCATGAAAAGAAGGGTACCGCGATCGGTATACAGATAACTCGGTCGTCTGGCGGAATATACCCGCATCCATTTCGCTGTTGAAGAGAGTTTAATGCGCATCTTCGACTGCCCGGGCTTCGAAACCCATAAAGCCGAGCATCAAGCTTTGGTGGAACAGGTGGTCAAGCTGCAAGGGAAACTCAAGGCAGGAAAAGCGTCGATCAGTTTTGAACTGATGCATTTCCTGAAGATCTGGCTAACCAAACACATCATCGAAAGCGACAAACAGTATGCCCCGTTTTTCCTCGAAGCAGGGATCAAGGCATCGTGGTCGAAACAATCCGATTCCTGGATTAAACGGTTGTTTGGATAACAAACTCACCATTAAAAATAGTTACGCTGGATTTCGAAGGGGGAAAATAACATGGATGATGAACGCCGTGCTCACCCGCGTACGCCTTATGAGTGCCTGATCAAAGTATCTCACGAGAGTATCGGAACCGTGGTAGTGAAAACCCGTGATATCTCCGATGGCGGGATGTTTGTGATAACCGAAAACATCGAGATTCCACCGGTCGGTACGATTGTCGATGGACAGGTGCAGGATGGACGACCGATTAAGATGAAAGTCGTCCGTATCGTCGATGAAGGGATCGGGTTGAAATTCGTCGAATAGCGATCGCAGCGCCGTATTCGCCGTTTCGGTCCACCGTTGTATTATCGTTTGCGTTTCGCTGGAAGGGCTCCGGCGAAATCGATACCTCTTTGCACCCAGCGTTTCAGCGCAGGCTTTGTCGAGATGGCCGCCGAGTCGATATACACCATTCCCTTCAATGGCCGGCCGGTAAAGTCCATCTCGCTGACGTGAGGTTCGCCAATAACCTCTTCATAGACATCGGGGCCTACCCGTACCATCAACCTCCCTTCTCCGGTAATGCCGCAACACATATTGCCACCGATCCTCGCTGGTGGGGTGCTGTTGCATTAGCGGCCGCACCCGTGTCGCCAGTTTCTCCGCCTGTTCCGACTATGGCATCGTTTAATCTCCTTAACCGGGGTGTTTCAGTAGAAGCGGGTGCACGCCGTCCACCGGGCTCGTGGTGATGACGTGGTTGGCATCGAAATAGGCGCAACCGAGCGTCTCGGCCACTTGCTGCAAGGCCTTGGCTAAACCAACGCATTTGGTATCAACCCCCATAAATTTCTCCGCGATTATTCCCTTCGGTTCTCGCGCCTTGGGTGGGGCAGCAATCAATATGGGGGGTACCGGCATGTCGGGTTCTATGGGAGCGCTGCGTACGATATCCACTAAAACCGACATGCCTTGTGCTGAGTGCCAGGCGTTGTGGGGATGCATGGATTGAAAATCGTTGGTACCAAGCATCAGGATCACCAGCGCTAAGGGTGACGAAGCCTCGATACGCTGCGCCAACCCCTGTCGACCGTCGCGTCCCGGTTTGAAGGGATCTTCCCAAACGGTGCGTCGACCGTTCAAGCAGTCTTCAATCACTCGGGCGGTTAGGCCCCGGGCGTTGAGTGAGTTTTCCAACACACCGGGCCACCGAACATCAAACGGGTGGCGTTGGCGAGTGTCGGGGATTATTCCCCAGGAGAGCGAGTCCGCGTAGACAAGAATCTGTTGCATCCTAGATTTTCCACTGATAGATGGCCGGCCGTCGAGACGCCTATTCGCTTTGCAGCGTCAGTTTGAGCTCGATCATTTTCAATAGACGTGCAAATGGTTCATGCTGCGACCCATTGCGAGTCAACTGGCCCTAAATTGTAGCGTTAAAAAAATGGGACGTGCTGGAAATCGAATACCCAACAATATCGGCTGTATAGACACCACCTCGCTACGTACGGCGTTGATATCGACGGCCGGTTATCACTGCGATGTCTGGCAAGCCAACCGGGTCATCATGAAAAACGGTCGTCGCCGGACGCTGAGTTATGTCATCAAATGCCACAAACGGCCCTGTACCGTGCCGGAAGTGGCCATGTATCAGCGTGACTACGTCGAGCTTCGTAAACGTCTCGGACGTGTCGTGCCCGAAGCGGTGTTCATACGCACCCATATCGACGGTGTCAGCAACGTGCTGGCCATCGCCAAGGCAATCACGCCCTGGTTCAATATTGCCAATCCCATTTTTGAAGAGGAGACCGTCCCCCTGTTACGCCGCCTTACCCGGGCGCGCATGCAACTACGGCGATTTGTACTGGCTGCGCGCGATTGGTTTACGGCGGAGGATGTGCGGGTTATCGATCTTTGGGGGGTGGATAACCTGGTTTTGGATAACCGGCAGAACATTCGCTACGTGGATAGCTTCGGTGTCTTCTTCTATCCGGATGTCTTTCACGCCATCGAGGATGCGGGAGAGGTATTGGCGGAGAGGATCGATGTGTCGCTGAAGCGTTTGGAGTATCTGGAGCACGTGCTGAGCGCATCGGAACAGCAGTGATCGTCATTCCGCTATTGCATTCGCTGCATCTCTGATAACGAAATGCGAAATGTCACGGAATTCCTGCGAGAGCCGTTCGGGAATTCGCGGATTAGCAGCGCTTTAGTGGTGACGGCGGTGAAGTTACTCGAACGCCACTTCCAGGTAGAACGGCCCGGAGTCGGTGGTGAAGGGAATTAGCACGGTGGGGCCGTTGGCTTTGTGTGTAACCGTGTGATTCTTGCCCGAGATCATCCCCGGAATCGCCAAATCGAAGTCGTACCCCTTGTCCGCCAACTCACGCTTGGCGCCACCGCAGACCATATTGGTGATCTCCCCAACCAAGTCGGTAACGGTTTCGTCCAGAGCGTCGGGGGCTTCTCCCAGCATGCGCTGCGATATCTCCAGAATGACGGGTTCGGTAAAAGTGATTGCCAACGATCCCTTTGCTTTCTCGCTGGTCATCCCAATGAGGCCGGTGACATCGCCACGCGCCTCTTGACCCTGCTTGAGCGCAGGCTTGCCGGGCGTCACCTCCATCATGGCCATGGTGGTGAGGACGTTGACAATGGAGTTTAAAAACGGATTTATGAACTCGACATTCACTCTTCGACTCCTTGCATACGGGGTCGTTGTTATAGTTTCTCGTCCGACCACTATAGAGCGATGTGGGGTGTCGTTTCCAGGTGCAACGCAACACTAATGGAGAGAATGTGGGCGATTACTCGGGACCGTTATAGCGCACGCGGCCGATTCCACCGAGATCGTACCCTCCCAACTCTTCCGCTTTACGTTTGAATAACGGCCGGCGAATGAAGTTGGCGAGTGCCTGCAGCGCCGGCTCAAACCACGACTGGCGCCACACCAGCAGATCGTAGCGTTCGCGGGCGATGGGGAGATACTCGAGTCGGAACTGGCGTGCCACGCTGGCGACGCCCAAGCCGACGTCGGCGCGGCCGTCCACCACTGCCATGGCCACTTCAGTTTCGTTGCGGGCGGGATCACCGCAGGACAATAAGCGATCTTGATCGATGTCCCCGCGGGCCAGCAGTGTCTCAAGCAGCACGTGGCTGCCCGCGGAGCTTTGGCGGAACACGAAACGCTTCCCGGGCAGGTCGGCGATCCCGGCTATCTGGTGAGGATTACCCTCCGCCACGATCAAGCCTTGCTCCCGCTGCGCCCACTCTAGAAGTGCCACCGGTTGATCGGGAAGTCGTTGCTGAACGGTCTGGACGTTATAGCCACCGGATTCGCCCTCGATTACATGCATACCGCAAGCGAGGGCCTGGCGACGGGCGAAACGTTCCAGTCCGTCCAACGAGCCGTCGAACAGCACAGCGAGTCCCGATCCGGATTCCCGAACCGCCCATTCCAGAAGAGGATCGTGACTGCCGGCGACGATGGCGGGTGGCGTTATCCGGGTACTGCCGGCGGTGGGCCCCTCGGTACGTTCGCGCAACCATGCATCGACAAGATCGCGCGGGAAAAGCCACTTCCCCGCTACCCGGGTGCAAGGGATTTCGCGCTTCGCTACCAGATCATAGATTTTGCGTTCACCGAGTCTTAGGTACCCCGCGAGTTCGGCGGTGGTGAGGAGGTCGTTGCTCATATCCCGGTTATTCCCCTCGTGGTTCTATGTAAACAGGGCGAGTGAAGACTGCATTATTATGATTATTTACGCAAAATATTCTAGTATTTGCTTTATTGCGAAATAAAGCATTAATTAAACATCATTATGCATTGTTGGGGCTCCAATTAATTGTGACTGCTAGCGATAACGCATTCAGTGCCGCTTTCCAAATGATCTGGACCCTCGATCCCGATTTCCTCGAGATCGTCGGCCTCTCTCTGCGGGTCAGCCTCAGCGCCGTGTTGTCGGCGACAGTAATCGCCCTGCCTCTCGGTGCTGTGCTGGCGCTCGGGAGATTCCCGGGCCGCGGCGGCGTGGTGGTGATGCTCAACGCCCTGATGGGACTGCCGCCCGTGGTGGCTGGATTGATGATCTATCTGCTGCTCTCCCGAGCCGGGCCCCTGGGTGAGTTTGGATTGCTCTATACGCCAACCGCGATGATCATCGCCCAATCCGTGCTGGTGACGCCCATCATCGCTGCGCTGACACGTCAAACCATCATCGATCTCCACGAGGAGTATCGTGAGCAGCTCCAGTCGTTGAATGTCAGTGCGCTGCGGGCGGTGCCCACGTTGCTGTGGGACGGGCGCTTCAGCTTGTTGACCGGGATCTTGGCCGGGTTCGGCCGTGCCATCGCCGAAGTGGGTGCCGTTATTATCGTCGGTGGCAATATCAATCATGTGACGCGGGTAATGACCACCACCATCGCGTTGGAGACCAGCAAAGGAAATCTGGCGTTGGCGGTGGGATTGGGTGCCGTGCTACTTCTGATCGCCTTGGGTGTGACCGCCCTATTGACCGGTGTGCAAGTGTTTGCGCGCCGCTACCAGGGTTAGCGCAATGCGTCCGGAGTCCAATGTCATCAACCTCAGGCCACCCGGTGACGACGGGCCCCATGATCCCATCCTCCCATTGCGCTTGGTCCAGGCTGGATTTGAGGTGGATGGCAACGCGCTTTTGGATAGTATCGAGCTGCAGCTCGATGCCGGTAGCCGCACCGTTGTGTTGGGTCCTAACGGTGCGGGTAAAAGCCTCTTATTGCGTCTCTGCCATGGATTATTGAAGCCCAGCCAGGGAACCGTTCGCTGGTGTGGTGAGTTACCGGCATCGGCGTCTCGGTTGCAGGCGTTCGTGTTCCAGCGCCCCGTTCTGTTACGACGCTCCGCCCTGGCCAACGTGGAATATGCGCTGGCGGTACGGGGTGTCAGCGGTGCTGAACGTCGCCAGCGTGCTGAGGCGGCGCTGAAGCGCACCGGTCTGGAGGGGATCGCACACCGACCCGCGCGCGTATTGAGCGGGGGTGAGCAGCAGCGGTTGGCGTTGGCACGGGCATGGGCGTTGGAGCCGCGCGTGCTGTTTTTGGATGAGCCCACCGCCAGTCTCGATCCGGCGGCGACTCGCACGGTGGAACTGCTGGTGGACGCTATTCATGCCAGCGGGACCAAAGTGGTGATGACGACCCACGACCTCGGGCAGGCGCATCGCTTGGCCGATGATGTCGTATTCATGCATCGCGGACGTATGGTGGAGCACACACCCGCGCAGACCTTTTTCAAGCAGCCCCAAAGTGAGGAAGCCGCGACGTTTTTAGCGGGTGAGCTGTTGTGGTGAAGATCACCAACCCAAGCCAACGCCAAGAGGATTGAGAGGAGAGAGCAATAATGTATCGGGCTATCCAACTGATCGCTGCCGCAGCAGTACTGGGTGTGTCGCTGTCGGCGCATGCGGCGGACCGATTCATCACCGTCGCCTCCACAACGTCCACGCAGAATTCCGGCCTGTTCGACTACATGCTTCCCAAGTTTCAACAGAAGACGGGGATTGAGGTCCGCGTGGTTGCGGCGGGAACCGGTCAGGCGATTCGCAATGCCCGTCACGGAGACGCCGACGTGCTATTCGTTCACCACAAACCTTCTGAAGAGCAGTTCGTCAGCGAAGGATTCGGCGTACAGCGTTACGATGTGATGTACAACGATTTTGTACTCATCGGCCCGCGGGGAGATCCTGCTGAGGTACGTGGGTTCAAGGACATTACCCGGGCACTGAGTCAGATCGCCGTTGCTGAAGCCGTTTTTACTTCGCGTGGCGATGACAGCGGAACGCACAAAAAGGAGCGCGGCCTGTGGAAAAAGGCGGGGATTGCCGTCGATAGATCCAGCGGTAGCTGGTACCGCGAAACCGGTTCCGGGATGGGGGCGACCCTAAATGCCGCGAGCGGGATGAATGCCTACATTTTAAGCGATCGCGCCACGTGGTTGAATTTCGGCAACAAGGGTGAGCTGGAGATTTTGGTGGAGGGCGATCCACGCCTTTTTAACCAATACGGCATCGTACTGGTCAATCCCGCCAAACATAAACATGTGAAGGCCGATGCAGGTCAGCGATTTGTCAGCTGGATGGTTTCGCCCGAAGGACAGCGGATCATCGGCGCCTACCAAATCAAGGGCCATCAGGCTTTTTTCCCCAACGCGAAATAGAGAAGAGGAGCGCTCGATGCAAGAGACGCTTCGCCCCGGGGCTATCGCTTCGTAACCTGGCCCGTCCTTCACTTTGATTGGGCAGCTCGATCCGCTGCGCCACACGCGACCGTCACCCATTCGTTGAGCGTTTCGGGATCGTCCAGAGCCTCGGCGGGAGCCTGATAATACGACATGGCGAAAGGCTTACCTTTGCGCTGATAGGTAAACGGTTCGAGTCCCAATGCTTCGAAATCAGGGCGGGTCTGCCCGTCGACCTTCAGGTAGAGCGCGTCGTCAGCGACAATGGCGAACATTCGCCCGTGACGATATAGGCCCCACCCCCCGAACATCGACTTGGCGAGAAACGACTCGCGGGGCTGAAGCTGATCGAGCAGGTAGTCGACGAATTCGGAGCGTTTGGGGGCCACGGACTACACCGCTTCGAAATAGCCGGCGTCGACATTCTTACGCGCTTTGCCCGGGACAAAGACCTGTCCGTTCATCGCCACGTAAGCGCCCGAGGGCAGTAGCTGCGTCGCCGCGAGCGCAAATCCGATGTTGAAGATGGCGTCGGTGTGATGGAAGCGAGCGGGTTGCATGGCGCCGGTGAGCACCATGGTCTTGTCGGGGATGGCCTGGAGGGCCGCAGCGGTGTCCAGCATAGTGTCGGTTCCGTGGGTAATCAGGATATGGTTCGCCGGCTCCGCACGCACCCGCTCCACGATCAGTGCACGATCCGCATCGGTCATCTCGAGGCTGTCTTTGCGCATCAGGGATTCGACGGAGTATCCCAGGGTGACGTTGGATTCTCCCAACAGGTGGGCGATCTGAGGGTCACCGATTTGGTAGGTGCTTTTGGCGTCGAAGTAGATCTTGTCGATGGTACCGCCGGTAGTGAAGATACTGATTTTCATAGCTCGATCTGACAGGGGCGAATGAGATATGGGAGCGAGTATAGTGCCCGCAGGCCAAAGCGCAACGGACGCCTTTGGTCTGACCTACTGCGCTGCAACAACGATAATTGTTGCAATTCTATGAATTGGTCTCTTTAATTTAAACGCTCGTTTGAACTGCCCCGGACGTTTCAATTCGGCTTTTAGAACCGATTAAAGAAGAACAAGACGGAAATCCCGATCCAGTGTTTTTTACCGTGCAGCAGCTCTGTTATCCGCTATTGTCTTTAGTTAGGACAGCGGGTGGCTGCGGTCCGGTATCGTGTTTGCAGAGCTCGACGTCCAAAGGCGGAAAAAAGCCACGAGGGCCTGTTACCCTTGCTCGCGCATCGTTGCGAGCAGGGGTAACAGGCCCTAATAAAACCACTAGTTATGTAGAGGAGAGAGGCAAAATGAAACGTACTTCCACTCTGATCGCCGCATCGGCCCTGATGGGTCTGTTGGCGACGGGAACCGCACAAGCAGGCGCAACCTTCGATGCAGTGAAAAAGAAAGGTTTCGTACAGTGTGGTGTAAGTACCGGTCTACCCGGGTTTTCGGCCACCGATGACAAGGGTAACTGGAAGGGTATCGACGTCGATGTCTGCCACGCTGTCGCCGCGGCGGTTTTTGGTGATGCCAAAAAAGTGAAGTTCACGCCGCTGACCGCTAAAGAGCGTTTTACCGCGCTGCAGTCCGGTGAGATCGACATGCTCTCGCGTAACACCACCTGGACGCTGACCCGTGATTCCAATCTGGGTCTCAATTTCGCGGGTGTGAATTATTACGACGGCCAGGGATTCATGGTGAGCAAGAGCATCGGTGTGAAGAGCGCGCTGGAGCTGGACGGGGCTTCGGTCTGCATTCAGGCCGGTACCACCACTGAGCTGAATCTTGCTGACTATTTCCGCGCCAACAAGATGAAGTATCAGCCGATTACCTACGATACCTCCGACGAAACCGTAAAGGGTTTTGAGGCCAATCGTTGCGACGTTTTGACCTCGGATCAGTCTCAGCTCTACGCGTTGCGCATCAAGTTGAAAGACCCCAAGAGCGCAGTGGTGCTGCCCGAAGTTATCTCCAAGGAGCCTCTGGGTCCTGTCGTTCGCCAGGGTGACGACGAGTGGTTCAACGTCGTTCGTTGGGCGCTGTTTGCACAGCTCAACGCCGAAGAAATGGGCGTCACTTCGGGTAACGTCGATAGGATGAAGGGTAGCAGCGATCCTAACATCCGTCGCTTGCTGGGCCTGGAAGGTATCAAGGGCCAGGGCCTGAAGCTCTCCGACGACTGGGCCTACAACATCATCAAGCAGGTCGGTGACTACGGCGAGATGTTTGAGCGTAACGTAGGCAAAGGCAGCGCGCTGGGAATCTCGCGTGGTCTCAACGCCCTCTGGAACAAGGGTGGTATTCAGTACGCTCCACCGATCCGCTAAGCGGATGACCGCTGTTCAACACAACTATTAGAAACTGAGCCAACCGGTGCGTGCGTCAGCGTGCGCATCGGTTGCGTTCTTTAGCAGCAAGGCTTTGCTCCATGGCTCCCGATCCGAACGTTAGTGTGCAACCCGCCAAGCCGCCACCTTGGAACGATCCCAAGGTCAGGGCGATTGTTTTTCAGATCATTGCGACCGCTGCGGTGGCTGGGACGATTCTCTACCTCATCAGCAACACTCTCCACAATATGGAGCAGCGCGGGATCTCCACCGGTTTTGGTTTTTTGAACAACACAGGCGGTTTCGGAATCCTGCAGTCACTCATCGAATTCGATGAGACGCACACTTACGGCCGCACCTTCATCGTCGGCCTGCTCAATACGATACTCGTCTCCGGTCTGGGTATAATTTTCGCGACCATCCTCGGCTTCATCATGGGTGTGGCGCGCCTCTCCTCCAACTGGCTCATCGCCAAATTGGCGGCGGCTTACATCGAAATTTTCCGCAACATTCCACTGTTGCTACAGATCGTATTCTGGTACTTCGGCGTCTTTACGGCGCAGGCTTTGATGCCTTCGCCCAGGCAAAGTATCGACGTGGGCGGCGTGATGTTTCTCAACAACCGCGGCCTGAATCTACCCAGTCCGGTGTTGGGCGAAGCGTTTTGGTTGACTGAGGTCACAATAGTCGCGGCGATTATCGCTGTTGTGATCCTGGCAAAGTGGGCCCACCGGCGCCAGGAACGGACGGGACAGCCGTTTCATACGGTTTATGTTTCGCTGGCCATTCTGATCGGCGTGCCCGGATTGGTTTTTCTGCTCAGCGGATCACCGCTCACCTGGGAGATACCCGAGCTCAAGGGATTCAATTTCCGTGGCGGTATCACCATGATCCCCGAGCTGTTCGCGCTGCTTTTGGCACTGACGGTTTACACCGGAACCTTTATCGCTGAAACGGTGCGTTCGGGTATTCAAGCGGTATCGCACGGTCAGACCGAAGCGGCGCATGCGCTTGGGCTACGCAACGGCCCCACGCTGCGCCTGATCATTATTCCGCAGGCGATGCGGGTGATCATTCCGCCGCTGACCAGCCAGTATCTGAACCTGACCAAGAATTCGTCGCTGGCGGCCGCGGTCGGTTATCCCGATTTGGTAGCGGTGTTTGCCGGTACCACGCTCAATCAAACCGGCCAGGCCGTGGAGATCATCGCCATGACCATGGCGGTCTATCTCACACTGAGTTTGACCATCTCGGTCTTTATGAACTGGTACAACGCCAAAATGGCGTTGAGGGAGCGGTAGATCATGAGTGAGTTCAAACCGCATCCCGATCTTCCGCCACCCATCACCACCGGGGGTGCTATCGGCTGGTTGCGCACCAATCTGTTCTCTTCCTGGTACAACAGCCTGTTCACCATACTGGTGCTCTATCTGCTCTACCTTTTCATACCGCCGGTGATCAACTGGGTATTGATCGACGCTAACTTCGTGGGTGATACGCGTGAGGCATGTACCGGAGGAGGTGCCTGCTGGGTGTTCACCAGTGTGCGTTTCGATCAGTTTATGTACGGGTTTTACCCTGAATCAGAACATTGGCGCATGAATTTGGTCATGTTTGGCCCGGTCGTTTTGATGGTGCCGCTGTTCATCAAGGCGTTTCCTTGGAAGACGTATCTGGGCGCTTTCATTCTGTTTGCCTATCCGGTGATCTCCTTCATTTTGCTGATCGGCGGAGTGTTTGGATTGGCGCCGGTCGAATCGAGCCAATGGGGTGGATTCACGCTGAACTTGATTTTGGCCGGTGTCGGTTGCGTAGCGGCGTTGCCGTTGGGAATTCTTCTGGCACTGGGTCGACGCGCCACCAATATGCCGGTGGTCAAAGCGTTGTGCGTGGTGTTCATCGAGTTTTGGCGCGGCGTTCCGTTGATAACCGTGCTCTTCATGGCTTCGGTGATGCTGCCGCTCTTCCTACCGGAAGGTGTCACCTTCGACAAGCTCATGCGCGCACTCATCGGTATTACGCTTTTTCAATCGGCCTATATGGCCGAAGTGGTGCGTGGTGGTTTGCAAGCGATACCCAAGGGGCAGTACGAAGCCGCCGATGCACTGGGGCTCAACTACGCCAAGAAGATGATCTTCATCATTCTTCCTCAAGCGTTGAAGATCGTTATCCCAGGTATCGTCAACACCTTCATCGCGCTATTCAAAGACACCACGCTGGTCTGGTTCATCGGCATACTCGAGATTCTCGGCATGGTACAGGCTGCGCTGGCTGATTCAGAATGGCTTGGATACTCGTGGGAAGCTTATGCGTTTATCGCGTTGGCATTTTGGATTTTCTGTTTTGGCATGTCCCATTATAGCCAAGCCTTGGAAAGAAAACTGCACACCGGCCACAAGCGATAGTGTGGGAGAGAAAAGTATGAGTGAAACAAGTCAGGCAACCATGAGCGTCTCGGATGAGGTGATGATCGAGATGCGCGATGTGCACAAATGGTACGACAAGTTCCATGTGCTTAAAGCGATCGATCTGAAGGTCAACAAAGGCGAACGCATCGTCGTGTGTGGACCTTCGGGTTCCGGTAAGTCGACGATGATCCGTTGCATAAACCATTTGGAAGAGCACCAGCGTGGGCAGATCATTGTCGACGGGACGGAGTTAACGGGTGACCTGAAACACATCGAACAGATTCGCAAAGAGGTTGGTATGGTGTTCCAGCACTTCAATCTCTTCCCCCACCTGACGGTACTGGAGAATTGCGCGCTCGCTCCCATTTGGGTACGTAAATTGCCGCGCAAGGAGGCCGAAGAGATCGGTATGAAATATCTGGAACGGGTCAAGATTCCGGAACAGGCGAAGAAGTATCCGGGGCAGCTCTCCGGCGGCCAGCAGCAGCGCGTGGCGATCGCTCGCAGCCTCTGCATGAATCCGAAAATTATGCTCTTTGACGAACCGACATCGGCGCTGGATCCGGAGATGATCAAAGAGGTGTTGGACACCATGATCGAGTTGGCCGAGTCGGGAATGACCATGATCTGCGTAACCCACGAAATGGGCTTCGCCAAGACAGTGGCAAATCGGGTGATATTCATGGACGGTGGCGAGATTATCGAGGAGAACGAACCTCACGAGTTCTTTAATAACCCCCGGAATGACCGTACAAAACTCTTCTTGAGCCAAATCTTGGATCATTAAAATTTTTTATCGTTTTTAAAACTTGTATTTATGAAAAGAGGCTCCCGAAAGGAGCCTCTTTTTTTTTGTCTGATTGCGTGGTCTAAATACACTATAAAAACAGTCAGATAGCTTGTTACTGATTTCTAACGCATTGCTGCACCGCAAAAAACGCTAAGAATACTAAGTAACCGAGTCATTCAGCCCCAGCACTACTGGGAATGAGGTCGGTTTTAACCGTCGGACGCTTACCTCATCTCGTTGCGCAGTACGCGGGAGAGGTCTGACCCCTGTAAAGAATTTACACCTCATGCCGTCAATAGAAATTGCTAATGACCACTTATTGAGTGGTGTTACAGGTATCCGGTTTGATCTTGTCCGGGAGGCGATGCGCACTCCAGGAACAGGGAGAAGATCAAGAAGATGAGCCGGGCAATTGATACATGTCGTATCTGCTTGGAGGGGATATTGATGAAAGCTTTTCGCCTAGTGAGTTCTGTTGTTCTGCTGTTCTTTTTTTCCACGACGAGTTGGGCTAGTGGTGGATTGACACCGGAGTCGATCGCGGGAACGACTAAAGTCACCGCTGAGGATGTGATTGACCTGGTCGGCAAGTTCGATGATCTGGTGATTATCGATGCACGGACCAAGAAGGATAACTCCGCGGGTTGGATAGAGGGTGCTATCTCACTTCCCGATACCGAAACCACACCGCAGTCGCTGACGCAGCACGTTCCTTCGAAATCAACACCGGTTGTGTTCTATTGCAACGGAATCAAATGTGGTCGCAGCGTCAAGTCCTGCAAACTTACGGTAGCTGAAGGCTACACCAACGTCTATTGGTTCCGCGGTGGTTGGGGCGAATGGACCGCAAAGGGAATGCCGGTAGCGCACTGATCTATCAACTTAGAAGTCTTGTAAACGGAAAGGCGGTGCCGGCATTGATTTGGCATCGCCTTTTCGAGCGCTTAGCGTCAACGTGAGGGGACATGTTATGTGGCTCGAACGAATATCGGTCAGATTCATCATTGTCGCGATGTTGGGTGGGCTCGGTGTTGTCGTCATGGCCTTGTCCCTCTTCTCCACTCAGAAATTCCGCGAGGCTTCGCTCGATTTTCAGGAACAGTCACTGGATCGGATGATCGCCAGCGCAGCGCAGCGCAAGCGCAACTGCGTAACATGGAGAAAAAGGCGGTCGAGCTCGGTGAATTCGTTCTCAAAGACCGCTCCATCAAAGGACTGCTCAAGAAGGCGACCGGCAACGATCCGGAAGCCAAAAAGAATCTAGAGACTCTGATGCAGCAGCAGTTCAACCAGCGATTCGTGACCGCGGGTATCGTCGATCTCGTGATGCCGCGTATTTATGACAAGAAGCTCAAAACTCAGGCCCAGGCGGTCAAGGGTTTTGCGAACCCCCCCCCACACAGATGGATGGCGCTTTGAAGAGGATCGCCGAACTTCGCAAAGGAGCCGAACGGATGAAACGTTTGGGCGCCATTTGGGGCGTCAACGACCGTACGCCCTATTCGGCACTGATTCCCGTCGGGGGATTGCGCTTGTCGGGTTACTTGGAAGTGATCGTCAATCCCATTCATGAGCTGAAACACCTGCACACCGCGGTGAATATGCCTATTCGATTGGCGAGTCCGGGTGGTCAGCAACTGAATCAAAGCGAGTCGTGGAGCGACGTGGTTAATGAGAACACTCACTCCAACACAGTGGTTGTGAAGGACTTAGCGGGCAATCCCGCGCTTCAAGTTCAGGCGGTCGAGGATTTGAGCCACCTGAATGCGGAGATCCAGTCCATACAGTGGCAGATTCTCATTAGCTACGCGGTGCTGATCGGTCTCGGTATTATCGCCTCTCTGTGGATACTGCGCAGAGCGCTCTTTATCCCCGTCACCCAAACCGTTTTAGCGATGGAGCGTGTGGCGGCCGGCGATCTCACCATACATCCCACCACAAAAGGGCTCAAAGAGCTGGCTGCCATCACTAGGGCGCTTAACTCTCTGATCGAAAGCGTTCGCAGTGACGTGCTCGGCGTCATCGACATGTCGCAGCAGATGTCGGACCAAGCCCACTCGCTGGACAACGTCGCCAGCGGTACCAACAAAGGTATCAGCGATCTGCAGGATGAATTGACGCATATCGCTTCTGCCATGACCCAAATGGCAGCGACAGTCGAAGAGGTGGCTCGTAATGCGACTTCCGCGGCAGGGGCAGCTGCAGAGGCTGACCGCGAATCCAGTAACGGTCGCGACGTCGTCGGCGAGACCGTGTCGGTGATCGAGGCGCTGGCTTCTGAAGTGGAATCGGCCTCGGGTGTGATAACACGCCTAGCCGAGGACAGCGACAACATCGGTGCGGTGCTCGACGTGATCAAAGGCATTGCAGAACAGACCAATCTGCTCGCACTCAACGCCGCCATTGAGGCCGCACGCGCGGGTGAACAGGGTCGGGGATTTGCGGTCGTCGCCGATGAGGTGCGTACGCTGGCGTCACGCACGCAACAGTCGACTCGCGAAATCCAAGAGATGATCGAACGATTGCAGGGCGGTGCGGAAGAGGCGGTGCAGGCCATGGAAGATAGCCGCAATCGCGCGCAGGCCTGTGTCGATCAAGCCGGTAAGACGGGCTCTTCGCTGGAGACCATCGCGCACGCCGTGGGTACCATCAACGACATGAACACACAGATTGCCAGCGCCGCCGAGGAGCACAGCGCGGTGGCGTCCGAGATCAACCGCAACGTGAACAACATAAGCCACGTCGCCGAATTGAGCGCGGAAGGTGCGCAGCACACCACGACCGCCAGCGAACAGTTGCTGAGACTCTCAGAGCAGCTGCGTCGTCAGGTGGAGCGGTTCAAGGTCGACAACTAGGCGCCGGTCTACTCCGCACGTAGCGCATCGACGGGATCCATGCGGGCTGCACGCCGTGCGGGAAGAACCCCGGCCAGCATGCCGATAACGGTGGCGAGACTCTCCGCAGCGATCACATAAGTCCAAGAGATGTGCACGGGTAGCGCCGGGATGGCCTGGCCCAGCAGCCACGCCCCACCTCCCCCCAGCAGCAGACCGAACGCGCCACCGACGGCGGCTAGCAACGTCGCTTCTGCCAGAAACAGTGTCAGTACGTGCCAGCGTGTAGCCCCCAATGCACTCAACAGACCGATCTCGTTGGTTCGCTCGGTGACGGCGATGGTCATGATCGTGAGAATCCCCACACCGCCAACCAGCAGCGAGATTCCCCCCAGGGCACCCACGGCGAAAGTGAGTACGTTGAGAACCGAGCCGAGTACATCCATCATCTGCTCCTGCGTGATAAGTGTGAAATCTTCACGGCCGTGGCGCTGGATCAACAAGCGGCGAACGCGATCGGCGACCTCATCGCCTCTCGCTTCGGCGCGATAGACAAGATCCACCTCCATCAAGCCTTCGCGATCGAACAGCTCCATGGCCTTGACGCTGGGAATATAGACCGCATCGTCCAGGTCAAAGCCCAGCATCGGTCCCTTCGATTCCATGACGCCGACCACACGATAGCGTTCGCCGCCGACGCGAATCCCGGCCCCTAACGGATTGTCGTCGCCAAAGAGTTCATCGCGAACCTTCGAGCCCAACACCGCGAATGCCCGGGGTGAGTTGGTATCGTCAGCGGGTAAAAACCGACCAGTGGTGGCCTGCGAGCGCTATACCGCGGGGAGATCCGCGTCAGCCCCAAAAACGTAAGTCCGTCGCGAGCGTTTGCCCCATTCGATGGCGGCATTACCTTGGACGAAAGGAACCGCCGCTTCGATATCCGCTAAGCGCTCCAAGGCGGCTTCGTCTTCCAGTGTCAGGGGTCGGACCGTGTTGATCATTGCGCCGGAGACGCCAAAGGTGCTGGTCTTGCCCGGGTTGATAGCGATCAGGTTGGTGCCGAATTGGGTGAACTCAGCCATGACGAAGCGTTGAATGCCTTGGCCGATAGAGGTGAGTAGAACGACGGCAGCGATGCCGATGGCGATTCCGAGCGCAGTAAGAAAACTGCGCATGCGATAAGCGCTCACGCTGCGTAGGGCAAGTTGTGCGAGGTCGCGCATCAGCATGCGGGGCTACCTCCGCGACAGTGCCAGAATGGGGTCGAGTCTGACGGCGCGCGGGAAGTATCCCAAACAGCAGGCCGCTCCCCATCGCGACGCCGAGCGCGGCTGCGACAGCCCACTGCGGTGCGGTGAAGGTCAAAGCGGGGTAGGCGCGCTCGAGCGCCATGTTGGTTACAACACCGATCATAAGGCCGATACATCCTCCTGCAAGAGAGAGCATTCCCGCTTCGACGATGAATAGCGTCAACACGGTTCGCTGAGTCGCTCCCAGCGCCTTGAGTAGACCGATTTCCGTGGCGCGCTGTGAGACGGCAACCAGCATGACGTTCATGATCAGTATCCCTGCGACCAGCAAACTAATGGCCGCGATACCGGCCACCGTGAAGGTCAACGCGGTGAGTATGCGATCGAAGGTGGCCAGTACCGAGTCCTGGGTGATCACGGTGACATCGTCTTCGCCGTCGTGTCGCTTGCGAATGATGCGCAGTACCTCCTCGCGAGCCTTTTCGATCACATCCCGGTGCGCAGCTTCCACCAGAATGCGGAACAGGGACGGATTGTCGAACAGCGCCTGTGCCGAGGCGACAGGCACCACCACCATCTCCTCCAGATCGAGACCGATCGAGTGACCCGAGGACCCTAACACGCCGATAACGCGGCAGCGGAAATCGCCCAAACGTATCCATTCACCGATGGCCGGTGCGCTTCGAAACAGCTCACGGCGTACCTTGGTGCCCAATACGCAAACCGGGGAAGCGCGGCGGGGGTCGCCTGCCGGTAAGAAACGGCCTTTGCCCATGGTCAGGCGGCGCACCTCCAACAGCGCGTTGGTCGAGCCCAGGATGGTCACCTCGCGTTCACGTCCGCCCCAGGCGGCGGGTGTCTGGCCGATACTGATGGGGGCGATGCGGCGTACCGCGCTGCTACGGGTCAACGCGAACGCATCGTCGATGGTGAGATCGCGGGGTGTGGTTCCCAACAACGGAGGCGCACCGCCGGTGGTCTCCGAGCGACCGGGCAGAACGATGAGCAGTTCAGTGCCGAGCGAGCTGAATTCTCCGGTCACATAGCGTCGCGCCCCTTCGCCCAGACCGGTGAGCACAACCACCGCTGCGACGCCAATGGCCATGGCAACGAGCATCAGCAGGGTGCGCGCTCGATGACCACGTATGGCTATGCGGGCAAAATTGAGTGTGTCGGTCGCGCGCATGGATCAGGCCAAATCGGTGTCGATATCCCCATCCACCATTCGAATGCGTCGGCCTGCACGGTCGCCGATTTCGGGATCGTGGGTCACGATCAGCAGCGTGATGCCCTGGGCGTTGAGTTTTTCAAGCAGGGCGAGGATCTCTTGGCCGGAGTGGCAATCGAGGTTGCCGGTGGGTTCATCGGCGAGAATGATCTCCGGTTTCAGGATCGTGGCGCGCGCCATGACCACTCGTTGGCGCTGACCGCCCGAAAGCTGGTCGGGTCGATGATCGGCGCGATCGTCCAAACCCGCCTCTTCCAACGCATGGGTGACCCGCTGCTCGCGCTCTTTGGGCTCCATGCCGGCCAGCATCAGCGGCAGGCCGATGTTTTCCGCCGCCGAGAGACGGGGTACCAGGTGGAAGAACTGAAAGACGAATCCGATGCGGTTGCGGCGCACATCGGCCAGTTGCCGGTCCGATAAACCCGTGACATCTTCGTCATTCAGCAGGTAGCGTCCGGCAGTGGGACGATCCAGAAGGCCAATGACATTAAGCAACGTGGATTTGCCCGAGCCGGAGGGCCCCATGATGGAGATGTACTCTCCGGGCGTTACTTGCAGGTCGACATCGCGCAAGGCGTGAACCCGTTGGTCACCGACTTGGTACTCGCGACTGACCGCTTCCAGCGTAATCATTGTTGCGCTGATTGTTCCGCACGAACCAAGGCCCCCGCTTCGACGCCCTTGCGATCGACGGAGAGGACGATCTTTTCGCCTGCCTGCAAGCCGGAACGCACTTCCACGTACTCCCAGTTGGCCAGCCCGGCAGTAAAAGTGCGCTCCTCCAATGTGTTGTCCGTCTCATTGAGCACCAAAACCCGATCCCCCTCCAGCACTGCCTCGAGTATCACTTCGATATCGGCACTGTAGCCGGGAAGAAGTTCGTTGTTTGCCTCCGAATCGGTCAACTCTACCTCCACTTCCACGGTTCGAGCCTGTTTTTCGAGATCCAACACATAGGGGGCGATGCGACGCACTCGACCCGGAAAGCGTTCGCCACGAAAAGCATCCAGCGTGACCCGCGCCGGCATATCGGTCTTGATCGACGGTGCGTCGATTTCGTCGATGGGCGCGCTGATGTCGCGACACTGATCGTCGATGAGATCGATGGCCGGTGGCGTGGGGATCCCCGGGGGCGAGGGCGTGACGTATTCGCCCACCTCGCCCGTCACCTCTGCAACGACGCCGGTAAAGGGTGCATAGGGCCGGGTACGTTCCAGCGCCGCTTCGGCCACCTCAACGCGTGCGGCGCTGACGCCGGCTACGGTGCGGGCAGCACGACAACCGGCCTGCCGGGCGCGCGCGTCGGTAACGGCACAGTCTACCTGATCCTCGGAGACCAGGTTCTGTGCCTTGAGGCGCACTAGCCGCTTGGCCTCACGATCCGAAACCTCGGCTTGAAGGCATACCTCATCCGCCTTGGCGACAGCCGCTATCTCGTCGCGCCGCGCCAGCAGGACTTCGGCGCTGATATCCTCGTTCCACAGCTCCAGCAGCAGCTGCCCCTCTTCGACTCTGGCGCCTTCGCGAACGGTGAGCTGGGTGACCTGGCCTCCTGCGGTGGGCGAGAGGCGTGCCCGTTGGCAAGATTTGACGGTGCCGGCACGGGTATTGGCTACGGTCGACTGGACCGGCCCTATTTGTACGGTATGCACTACGACGGGAATGGGTTTGGGGCGCGACATCCAGCGGTAGGCGCCGACGCCGAGGGCGATCACCAGAACGACCAAAATCGTGTTTCGTAGCGTGCGGTTCATGAGCGGGCCTTCGGTAAATACCGGGAGGGGGTGGGGCGGAGTTGTCTCAACACAGTTCCCTTAGTGAGTGGATCCGGGTCAGTTGAAGCGATCCCAACATCCCATGCGTGCTGTGTTGAGATAGGTGCTAGCATGCCAGTTCAGCATGAAATTCTCACCACCTCTGCCGGAGAATCCTTTTAATGGTCATGGGCCGATGGCACAATGCGCCTCCTGATGCCTTCCCGCAGTAGCCGTATAGAGATGTAATCCTCATGTCCGAACGCGACGATTCTGGTATTGCAGCGATCGATAGAGTGCATGCCGGCCTGGTGCGCTTGGCTCGCGCACTGCACAAGGCGTTTTCGGAAGGCCGCAGCGCTGAAGAGATAGAGCCCGTTTTGCGCGAGTTCGAGAACCTCGCGAATCAGGACTTTCTTCACGAGGAGAGCGCCATGCGCGAGACCGGGTTTCCCGGATACGCTAGCCATAAGGCCGAGCATGAGGCGTTGTCGCAGGATATAGCCCTACTGAAAGAGCAGTTGAAAAACGAGGGCCCCACATCGACACTGGCGGTACACACCCAACGCCGCATTCGCGAGTGGCTGGTGGGTCATCTGGAGGTGGCCGACGCGGAGTTGAGTCACTATCTACGCAAACGGATGTGAGGTTTTCTCCATCACACGATGAGGAGTGTACATGAGTGCAGAGCGTGACTTTGTTCCCGTCAATATCGCTGTATTGACGGTATCGGATACCCGCACCGAAGCCGATGACAAATCGGGCCACACGCTGGTGGATCGGCTCAAGGAGTCGGGGCATAACCTGGCCGATAAAGTGATTGTTCCCGACGACATGTACCAGATCCGCGCGGTAATCTCGCGCTGGATCGCCGATCCGGACATTCAGGCCGTGATCACGACGGGCGGCACCGGCGTTACCGGACGCGACGGTACTCCCGAGGCGGTTCAACCGCTCCTCGATAAGGAGTTGCAGGGCTTTGGCGAGCTGTTTCGCAGCATCTCGTTCCGGGATATCGGCACCTCGACCCTACAGTCGCGCTGTCTCGGAGGGGTAGCCAACGGCACTTACCTATTCTCCCTTCCTGGATCGACCGGGGCTTGCCGCACCGGATGGGATGAGATCATCAAAACCCAGCTGGACTACCGGACTCGCCCGTGCAACTTCGTGGAAATGATGCCGCGGTTATTGGAAAAATAGTCCGGCCGGCGGCGAGCCGTGAAACCTTTTCTCCCACAAGCCGGTCTTCTACAGCAAGGCCGGCTTTTTTGTGCCGACGGTTCACTATGGGAAACGGGGGCCTGACTTATGGTCGCTATACTGAAATCCAGAAACCGTTTTGTCGCTTTGGTACGCGTAATCGTGTTGGCGGCGATAGGTTGGTGGGGGCTGCAGGCCAGCAGTCTGTTGGCGAAATCTCTTCCACCCAACGCTTCGGCATGGCCCAACACCGATTTCGCCAGGACCTCGATCAATCTTGATGAGATCCTTTCGGGAGGCCCGCCGAAAGATGGTATCCTGTCGATCGACGAACCGGTTTTCGTGTCGACGGAAGAGGCGGCGGAGTGGGTCGATCCGCAAGAGCCGGTGATCGGCGTGGTCGAGGGCGAGGACGCGCGGGCGTATCCTTTACAGATCCTTATCTATCATGAAATCGTCAACGATACCGTGGGCGGTAAACCCATGGCCGTTACATTCTGTCCCTTGTGTAATACCTCGATCGTTTTCGATCGCCGAGTGAACGGGCAGCTGTTGGATTTCGGCACCACCGGGTTGCTGCGCAAGAGCGATCTGGTGATGTACGATCGACAAACGGAGAGCTGGTGGCAGCAGTTTACCGGTACCGCCATCGTTGGTGAGATGAACGGTACCGAGCTGGTGCAGATCCCCTCCACCATTGTCGCTTTTAAGGACTTTTCCGAACGCTATCCCGACGGCAAAGTGCTGTCGCGCAAAACGGGGCATTTTCGGCCCTATGGGCGAAATCCCTATCGCGGCTACGATAAGATCGGAAATATTCCCTTTCTCCTGCAAGATCCCGCCGATGACCGATTGCCCGCAATGGAGCGCGTGATCGGCGTTTCGAAAGATGGCGCACACCGCCTCTATCTGTTCTCCGCTTTTCGCAAACAACCGGTCATCAACGATCTGTTTAAGGGCATCCCCGTGGTGGTGTTTAGTAAAGAGGGGACGCTCTCGGCACTGGACAGTGGCAGGATCAAAGATTCGCGCACCGTTCCTTCCGCGGCGGCGTTTAACCGGATACTCAATGGAAAGGCGTTGAGTTTTGAAATGCGCGACGGACGTATCGTCGACCGCGAAACGAACACGCAGTGGAATCTGTTCGGCGAGGCTGTCGAGGGTCGCTTCAAGGGACGACGTCTCACCCCGATCCAGGGCGGCGTGCATTTTGCGTTTGCCTGGTTAGCGTTCCGCCCCGAGACCGAAATCTATCAAGGACCCTAAGGCTGCCAGCGAACACTGAATGAGACACATCGTTACTCGTTGCCGATTGTGGCAAAATGGCCGCCCAGTCCAATGAACGTAGGAACGGGTGATGCGCTTTCTAGTTATCGGGGCCACCGGCGTGGCGGGACAATCGGGGATCGCCGCAATCCGGCAATGTTTCGGAGCAACGGCTGATATTACCGGTGTCTGGTATGGAAAACCGGATCCGGAGTTGACCATCGACGGTGCGGATCGTGCGCTTTTCGGTGATGTATCCGACCCCGATTTCTACGATCAGTTGATCAGCGCTGCCGGTGATGCTTTCGACTGGTGTCTCTATGCGACGGCGCATGGCGAGGTGGGATTTCCCATCGATGAGGCGACTCCCGAGCAGATCGCAACATCAAATCGACTCTCTTTCGACCCGCTGGGAACCCTGGAGCAAAGGCTGAATCTGGGCGCCCTGGTGGCCTATTCCACGTTTTATAATCTTGAACACCAGAAAATCACCTACGGTGCGATGGGTCACTCCAAAGCGGCCATCGAAAAGTGGGCGTTGGAATCGGGGTCCTGTCGCCATCTCTGTATTCGTGCCGGGGCGTTCAAGTCGGCGTCGAGCCAGGGTATTAAATTGCTGGTGAGGCGACGCGCCAAGCAATTAGCGGAATCGGACAACGAACTTTTACGGCGCTACTTTCAGGGCGTCAAACCTTCCGCAGCGGTTGAGAATCTCGAAAAAGCGGTGCTCGACGAGGAGCGCGAGGTATACGGCGATACCGGCACGGATATCGCCGGGCTGACCGCAGCGCATGTGGCGATGTTTACCGGTACCGAGGCACCCTTTATCAACGTGTGCGGAGCGAAGATCTGGATCTCGGGCGAGCCGCAGCTCATCGTTTGACGGGAACTCCAGCGTGGTGCCTGCTACCTTATAAATCAGGAGGTGCCAAATAATGGAAAGAAGGAGCGCCCGTTTTGCGGTCGGGCAGCTGATTCACCACAAGCTGTTTGACTACCGCGGTGTCGTATTCGACGTGAATCCTATATTCATGGGTTCCGAAGAGTGGTACGAGCGAGTGGCTCGCTCCCGTCCCCCCACGGATCGACCTTGGTATCACGTACTGGTTCATGGTGCCGAACACACCACTTACGTGGCGGAACGTAACCTGGAGGCCGATAGCAGCGGCGAGCCTATCCAGCATCCCATGATCGACACTCTGTTCAGCCGTTTCGAACGGGGTGAGTATCTTGCGCAGAGAATTGAGAACTAAACCCACCCCCTATGATCGATACGATTCGCCGCTTTTTCGACAAACACATCGCCCCCGAATTGGAGCACGGAGGGGATCGACACCGTGAACACGGTTATCAGTTGGCTACGGCAGCGTTGTTGTTTGAAGTATCGCGGGCCGATCATCACACGAGCACGGAAGAGCTCGATGCGATCGCCTCGTTGGTGCGCCGCTGTTTCAATCTGTCGAGCGAAGACGCCAGCACCCTTATGGATCTGGCTCGCCAGGAGAGCGAGCAGGCCGTCAGCCTCTATGAGCTTACCAAGCTGATCGATAAGCGCCTTACGGCCTCCGAGAAGATACATATCGTCGAGCTGTTGTGGGAGGTAGCGTTCGTCGACGGTGAACTGGATCGCTACGAAGAGTACACCATACGCAAACTCGCGGATCTGCTGCATGTTGCGCACGGTGATTTTATCGCTGCCAAACTGCGCGTCGAAAAAGGGGAGAGACGAAGCCGGAACGTCTCATGAGTCCTGCCCTTACACATCTCGCACTGCACGTGCAAGACCTGGAAGCTTGTGTGAAGTTCTATCAGGATTACTGCGGCATGCGCGTCGTGCACCAGCGCAGTGGGAAGGGTTCACGAATCGTGTGGCTGGCGGAGCCGGGCCGTGAACGCGAGATGATTTTCGTTGTGCTCCCGGGTGGTCCGGGTCGAAGGCGGAGTGATGTCGATTACGGACATATTGGCTTTGCGCTCGCTAGCCGGGCGGAGGTAGACGCGGTTGCGGACAAGGCGCGCAACGAAGGGTGTCTGTTGTGGGAGCCCCGCCAAGAGCCTTATCCGGTGGGATATTACTGCGGTCTATTGGACCCTGATGGCAACGCGGTGGAGTTCAGCTATGGGCAACCGTTGGGCCCGGGTGCTGCGACAATGGATGATGACCATTTATCGTAAGCTGACGATACGAGACCTGGCCGAGCACGAAAAAAGCCGCGGAGTCTCCCCCGCGGCTTTCTCGTAGATCACTGTCAAAAGCCGGCTTAGCTGTTGACCGTTTCTTTCAGCGACTTTAAGGCGGTAACGCGAACAGCGGTGCGCGCGGGTTTTGCGGCGATCTTGATCTCTTCGCCGGTGAACGGATTGCGGCCCATGCGTGCTTTCGTGCGAGGTTTCTTGACGCGGCGAATCTTTACGCCGGTTTCGGGGATGGAAAACTCACCGGATCCGCGCGATTTCATGTGACGCGCAATGTGCTCACCCAGGGAGTTGAAGACCGCTACCACTTCTTTGCGGGCGATGCCGGTATCCTCGACGATGCTGGCGATAATCTGGCTCTTGGTCTGCTTGGTGCTGATTGCTTTGAGGCTCTTAGCGGGTGCTGCTGCTTTTTTCCTGGCGGATTTCTTGACGGTTCTTTTGGGGGCTGCTGCTTTTTTCCTGGCGGATTTCTTGACGGTTCTTTTGGGGGCTGCTTTTCGTGTGGCTTTCTTCTTCGCTGCCATTTGGCTCTCCGATAAGTTGATAGGTTCGAGGAATCTCTGGTCAACACTTGCCATGCGTTAACGAAAACAGCGTTCACCAGAGATTCCTCAAAGGGGGGTCCCAATGGCAAAAATAGCACAAACCAATTTGGTTTTGGCAAGTAAATAACGCTATTTGGTAAAAATAATGACTAATCGACGTGAATTGCTATACCACCACGCCGGGGATCTCCGACACCTTGGAGTGAGTCGTCCAGCAGAGAGTGTCTCACTGCGTGAACACCCCCGAAAAAGAGATTGAGTTTGTCCCAGTTCTCGTGCCGGGGAAACGCGTTCTCTAACTCGGTGAGTACTTCATTGCGAAAACCGGGCTCGATGCTCAGCAGGTCTCTCTCGAAATGAATGCGCGGCGCGTGTACGGCATGCTCGATGTCCAATTGGAAATCGATGCAGTTGACGAGAAACTGAAGAATCGCGGTGCGAATGCGATTCGATCCCCCGGAGCCACAGGCAGTTATCCACTGGTTCGGTTTTCGTACGACAGTGGGCGACATCATCGAGGCGATACGTTGATCGCATTTCCACCGGTGAAATCCCTGAGGATTAAGATCTTCTTCGCCTAACATGTTATTGAGCATGACGCCGGTGTCTGGGACAAGATAGCTGGATCCCTCACCGTTGGATACGGTCATACTGGCGACGCCGCCTTCACCATCCATGACGCTGATTTGAGTGGTGCCACGGCGGAAGCTGGTCCGATCGAGCACTTCGGATCGATAGGCATCCAGGAAAGACTCGTCGAGAATCTGGTGCGCCGTATCCCGGTGCTGCCGGTGGTGCAGATCCGCGTCGACCCGCGCCTTGTTGGTGAGCTGCATAGCGTGCGCCAACGCTGAGAGGTGTTGGAGATCACCTTTTGCATGTCGATCCAGGTGGCAGGACTCCAGCAGTTTCAGCGCGAACGCGATCAGCAGTCCTCCGCAGGAGGGTGGAAGATTGGTCAGTATTTCCGTTCCATGGTATTCGATCGACAGCGATCGACGTCTTTGCACTTGGTGTGCTTTGAGATCATCGTGCGTTAGGTAGCCTCCGTGAGTGGCGCAGTCGGAGACGATTTGTCGCGCGATTTCACCTTCGTAGAACAGTCGTTCTCCCTCGTGGACGAGCACATCGAGAAAATCGGCGAACAGTGGCATCTGCAAACGCTCTCCCTCCTCGATCAGTTTGCCGCTGTCTCGCAGGCTGCCAAAGACGCCGAGCGCGGTGGGTGTGGCGCGATAAATGGTCCCCACGATGTCGAAGATGTACGACTGGAGAGGATTCATCTCCACGCCGCTCGTCGCGGCCTCGATGGCGGGCCCGATGATCTCCCGTAACGGCATACGGCCCAAATCGTTGTGGACCGCGAATACGCCGCGAACGGCACCGGGTGTGGCGATCGATCCCAATCCGATGTGAAACTCCTGTGTTGCGGTACCGAAATCCGCCACGATGGGGTAGAAATCGATCTCGTCCTCGGGCCGCTTGGTCGTCGGTGTCTGGACGAAAAAGTCGTAAAGCCGTGCCTCTTCGTTGCCGTTAATGGCTAGTAGGAATCCACCTCCCCCTAAGGAGGCAAGGACGGGTTCAGCGATACAGGCGGTCAGGAACGCCCCAAGGACGGCATCGAAGGCATTGCCTCCCCCCTTTAGGAGGAGGGCTGCGGCGTTTGCGGTAGCGGGGTGACCGGCGGCTACAACGCCCTTGGTTTGTGGTTTTGGCATGGGTCGAGCAAAGGGGCTGTGTTGTCGGCGTCTATTATGTCAAAACATGAATGGATATTGCTGCCCCCGGGAGAGCGTATTTCCTCAACTATCTTCCTAATTATCCTGTAGAAGTTAGGAACTCGTCACAGAGCCCCGCCATTATTAAGGTAAAAATGGGATTCTGCCGATAGTGCGTAATGGGGGAACGGATCCCCCGTTTAGATAGCGGGAAGGTGGATCCACGGCTCCGTTGGGTCAATGCGGGACATCGATTTCGGGATAGAGTGAGCGGAAGTGGCAGTGCGGCGATTCGCTGAGCAGCCGGACAACACTTCGATGAGGGTATTTAATGGGTGAGCCAAAAGCCATTGTTGATGAGGGACTACTGAAACGGTTCGTGCCCATCAATGCATTCGCGAGCAACAGTCTGCGCCAGATCGCCAAGAAGGCCATCATCGCTGAGTACAAACCTGGCGACAAACTGTTCGGGAAAGGGGATCGCGATGGTCTAACCATCTACCTCTTGAGTGGGGAGATCGACCTTGTCGCCGGTGGTCAATCCATTTTGGTTGAAGCCGGTTCCGAAACCGCCCGTCACCCCATCGGACAACACCAGCCCCGCCAGGTGGACGCCATCGCTCGTGGTGCGGTGAGCTGTATCCAGGTGGAGACCAATATTGTCGATATGGTGCTGACCTGGCAGCAGTCCGCCGTAGAGGTCGACGAAATCGAGCAGGATACCTCCGAGGACTGGATGACCCGTTTGTTGCAGAACCGGCTGTTTCTCAAGCTGCCGCCTGCCAACATTCAAAAAATCATGATGTCCATGTCCGATTTGGAGGTGAGTGAGGGCGATACCATCATCCGCCAGGGAGAAGAGGGCGACTACTACTACTATATCCGCAACGGTCGTTGCGAAGTGCTGAGGCAACCCAAGCCCGGCGCACCCGAGGTGAAACTGGCCGAGCTCCCCGCCGGCGAATCTTTCGGCGAAGAGGCGCTGGTCTCTGAGGAGAAACGTAACGCAACGGTGAGAATGCTCACCGACGGCGTGCTGATGCGTTTGTCGAAGCAGGATTTCGTCAAGCTTATCCATGACCCCTTACACGCCATCGTGGATTACTACCAGGCCGAGGTGCTGGTCAGTGATGGTGCGGCCTGGCTCGACGTGCGTCTACCCGACGAGTATTCCAATTCGCACATCAATGATGCGATCAATATTCCTCTGCCCACGTTGCGGCTGCAGTTGAAACAACTGGATAAACGCAGGCCTTACATCGTGCACTGCGATACGGGTCGCCGCAGTTCGACAGCGGCATTTCTGATGAGTGAGCAGGGGTTCAACGCACACGTGCTGGGCGGTGGCCTGATGAATCTGCCGCCAGAAGTCTTCCTCGTCTCCGAGCATAGTGAAGATGCCAACCGGGCCAGCGTGGAGATGATCTCATCACAGATTCTAAAAACAGGAACTGCGCCGAAAGTAGAAGAGAAAAAATCCCAACCCGCAAAGGGTAAGGCCGCGCAGCCAGCCAAAAAGACACCCGAGAAAAAAACCGCCACAAAGGCAGCCGTCAAAAAGATTGCGCCCGAAAAGAAAGAAGAGACCAAAAAACCGAACAGTGCAGCGAAAGAGGCCTTGGCACGCGCCCGTGAAACGCTCGAAGAGGCGCGCAAGGTCAAAAGCCGAAACGGGGCCGAAGCGCCTGCCGCCAAGGCTGGTGGAAAGGCCGAACAAGCAGCGCCCTCTGCCGATACGTCGCAAATCAAGAAAGCACCGGACGATGCGGAAGCGAGCAAGATGCTTTTGCAACAAGAGCTGCACCGAATCGAGGAAGAACTTGCGAGTTCCAACAGCCAGTTGGAAGAGATGCTCACCGAGAACCAACGGCTGGAAGCCGAATTGGCTAAGCAGGAGGCGACTAGCAAAAGTTCCGCAGAGGAAAGACATCGCGAAAGCAACCAGTGGCAGGAGAAATTTGATCGCGAACGCGAAAGCTCGCAGCAGGAGTTGGAGCGCGAGCGAGCTTCGTTGCGTCAGCAAATCGAGCAAACCAAGCAAGAGGCGGAACAGCGGCAGCGCGATCTACAGAACCAGGTCAAGTCCGACCAGGAGAGCGGTGAGAACAAACTGAAGGAGTTGCGTGATCAATTGAGTGCGGCGCAGCAGGCCCGCGCTCGGATAGAGGCCGACTTCAACGCGGGCCGTCAGAATAGCGAGGAGGCGACGGAGCAGTTACGTCGCGAGCGGAGTGATCTAGAGCAACAGCTTCGCACGGAGGGCGAACGTCACACCGAGGAGTTGGCGCTACTGAAAGGCAAACTCGAAAACAACCAGCAAGAGCGCGTTAGCGCAGAACAGCAGCGTGACCGGTTGGAGCAGGAGAATCAGCAACTTCGTCACGATGCGAAGCAGCACCAGTCCCTCAATGAAGAAGTTGAAAGGCTCCGGGCAGCCGCCGAGCGACAAACCCAAGAGCTGACCGCACTGGATGGTCAGTTGGTTGAAGCCCGCGAGCAGCGCGCGATTGCCGAAACGGCACGCGAGGAGCTGGAGCAGCAACTGGGTCAAGTGGCTTCGGACTTCGAGAAGACGCAGACGCTTAATGAAGAGATGGCTCAGCTCCGTCAGTCGCAAAGCGAGATGGAGCGCCAATTGAAAGAGGCGGAAACGGCGCGCCAAGACGCAGAGGAACAGGCGCGCAAGTTAGCGTCTACCTCGGAAAACACGGAAGCCGAACAGCTACGCACGCGCGAAGAGCTCGATTTTACACAACGCACGTTGACCAAAGCGCTGATGGACAAGGAGGAGTTGGAGCGCACGCTTTCGGAAACGCAGGGTCAACTCCAAAAGGAGCAGCAGCAGCGTGAGAACCAAGAGAGCGCGGCGACGCAGGAACTAGTGCAGGCTCGCAGTGATCTCGAAGAGTTGCGCGAGTCGCTACAACAGGTAACCGCAGAACGAGATACGGCACAGAGCCACCACCAGCAAGCTGAACAGGCCCGTCGTAATGCCGAAGAGGCGGCGGAGCACGCTCGCAGCGAACGCAAGGCGCGCGACACCGAACTCAAGGCTGAGCTGGATCGACTCCAGACGGAAATCAGCGATTACCAGTCGCGCCTCGAACAGGCGCAGCAAATCAAGGAGGAGGCAGAGGCAGCCCGCTCCAACGCCGAAGAGAAAGCGGGTAAGGCAATGGCAGACAGCGGTGCCCGCCACGAAGAGTTGGAGGGACAGATACAGGAGTATCAAACGGTACTGGCGCGAATGGAAGAGGAGCTCGACCAAGTCGGCAGGATCACCGAAGAGGCCGATAGTGCCCGTAAGCAGAGCGAGGGACATGTGCAGCGTATGGCGCGTGAGATGGAGCGGCTGCGCAAACTCCTGAAAGATGCCGAGCAGGAAAAAGAGGAAGCGTGGCAGGCCCGCAAGCAGGCGGAATACGAGATATCGGAAGCGCGACGCGAAGCGGTGGACGCCATCCAAAAGGCCAACGATCAGGTACACAAGGCGCAGGAAGATCTCACGCGTGTCCGTGGCGAAACCGAAGGTGAGATTCAGCGGCGCCTGGAGATGGAGACGAGCCGTTTCAAAGCGCGCGACGTAGAACCGCTACAGGTGGTGAAGGATACCGGCCCGTCGTTTCATGGCGCTACCACGCGGACGGAGCGCGAGGTGACACTCGGTGCCGAACGAATCCGGGATACCCAAACCGTCACCGGCCGGCAACCCAAACAGAAGAAAAGCAATCTTGGCATGGTGATGTTTTTGATTCTGCTGACGGTCGCTGGGGTTACCGGTTTTGTCTTCAAGGACAAACTGATGGAGATGGCCGGGATGGCGCAAGCGCCCGCCACGAAACCGCAGGAGACCGGCGCAGCGCCTACAGAACCTCCCAAGGCAGCGACCGGGACCAAGCCGAAGGCGGCTAAACCTGCGACCTCCAAGCAGTCATCAAAACCTGCGGCCAAACCGAAGGCAGCCGCGCCTCGTCCCACCCCGACGCGCAAGAAGACCAGCAGCAAGGGAGTGGCGACCGGAAGAGAGATGCCGGATGATCAAGGTCGCGGCCGCGGCAAACACCCTGTGGTCAATGTCTCCTGGAACGAGGCACGCTCTTACGCTGCGTGGCTCAGTGAACAGACCGGCCACCGTTATCGCCTCCCGTCCGAAGCGGAGTGGGAATATGCGGCGCGTGCCGGTCAAAAAGGTGCTTACTGGTGGGGTAACGCCATCGGTAGTGGTAACGCCAACTGTTTCAATTGCGGCAGCCAATGGGATGGTTTGCAGCCGACGACAGCGGGCAGCTTCAAAGCCAATGCTTTCGGTATTCACGACACGGCGGGCAACGTCGCCGAATGGACGCAGGACTGCTATCAACCCAGTTATGAAGGAGCACCCGCCGACGGCAGTGCGTGGGAGAGCGGCCAATGTCTCGAACGCGTAGTACGCGGTGGTTCGTTTGCCAGCTCCAGTAAAGCGTTACGTAGCGCCAATCGCAAACGCCTCTCCCTAGACACGCGCCTGGATAACCTCGGCTTCCGTCTGGTCCGCGAACGGTAGTGCTGGCTGGATCGTACTGATAATCCTACGGTTGGCCGAGTTCACTCGGCCGAAGGTCTGTGGTTACATATTCGCGTCGATTGTCGCCCGTCGGTGCGAATTCTCATGTCCAATCCCATTATTCAGGTAGAGTCACTCACCAAACGGTTTGCGCGGGTTGTTGCCGTCGACAACGTGAGTTTCGCGATTGCACTGGGTGAGGTGTGTGCATTGCTCGGCGGTAACGGGGCGGGTAAGACGACCACGCTTTCCATGCTGCTCGGGCTGTTGTTGCCCACCAACGGATCGATACGGGTGTTGGGGCACGACATGTTGCATCACCGCTATCGCGCCCTGCCGCGTATGAACTTCTCGTCGCCCTATGTCGATTTACCGCAGCGGATCAGCGTTGCGGAAAACCTGTCGGTTTATGCGCGGCTCTATGGCGTGAGGCGAGCCCGTAAACGCATCCCGCGGCTCGGCGAAGAGCTGGAAATCACAAGCTTTCTGCACCGCCCCTACGGCACGCTTTCGGCAGGGCAGAAGACTCGCGTGGCGTTGGCGAAGGCGCTGCTCAACGAGCCCGAACTGTTGTTACTGGATGAACCTACCGCTTCTCTCGATCCAGACACCGCCGACCGGATACGCGGCTATTTGATGAACTATCAGCAAGACAGCGGCGCCACGCTGTTGCTGGCGTCGCATAACATGCCCGAGGTGGAACGTATCGCTTCCGATGTGATCATGTTGCGGCAAGGCCAGATCGTTGATCGCGGTGCTCCCGACGTACTCATTCGTCGTTACGGTCGCGAGACGATGGAAGAGGTGTTTCTCGATATCGCGCGTAATCGATCCGGCCCTAAGGAGCAGGCCCGATGAGAGGGTTCTCCATACTCCGTGTCAGCGCATTGGTGCTGCGCTATCGCTATCTGATGCGTCGTTCTTGGCCGCGGGTTCTGGAACTGGCTTACTGGCCCACCGTGCAGATGATCCTTTAGGGATTGATTACGCAGTTTTTTCTCACCCACAGCACCTGGTTGGTGCAGGCCGCGGGCGTGTTGATTTCCGCGGTGCTGTTGTGGGAGGTGTTGTTTCGCGGGCAGCTGGGCGTTTCGCTCGCTTTTTTCGAAGAGGTCTATTCGCGCAATCTCGGCCACCTGTTCGTCAGTCCGTTACGGCCCTACGAGCTGGTCTGTGCGCTGCTCAGCATCAGCCTCCTGCGGACACTTGTCGGTGTAGGAACCGCTTTGCTGTTGGCGTTGCCGCTCTATCATTTCTCGCTGTTCGATTTAGGGCTGCCGCTCATTGCGTTTTTCGCCAATCTGCTGGTCATGGGGTGGGCGATCGGCTTGCTGGTTGCCGCTCTGGTGATGCGTTACGGATTGGGGGCGGAGAGTATGGCGTGGGTCGCGATATTCGCTTTACAGCCCATTAGCGGCGTCTACTGTCCCATCGAGGTGCTGCCCGGTTGGGCTCAGCTCCTGGCGTATGGCCTGCCGTCGAGCCATGTGTTCGAGGGGATGCGCGCGCTGTTGTTGGAGGAGTCTTTCCGTGGCGATCTGATGGTGAAAGCGGTGGGCGCCAATGTGGTATGGATCGTGACGGGTGCTGCGGTTTTTCTCGGCTCGTTTCGCTACGCGCGGAGCCGTGGTTTGTTACTGCAACAAGGGGGAATAAAAAAAGACCTATCCCAAATCGAGATAGGTCCCAAGGGAGGAGGAGGAAACTCCTATTCGCCTTCTTCGTCGAAGTAACAGGCGAGAAACGTGGGTGGCGCTTCATACCGTTCCTGGCTCCAACGGTATTCGGCGAGCTGCAATTCCACTGCGGGGATGGCGTCGGTCGGGATCTGCTGAACCTCTGTCACATTGCGTCGCGGTGCTTCTGCCCGCTCGATGACTTCTCCGGTTCGCATGTCGTAAACGATCTTCATAGTCCACCTCCGCTACAGGTATCGTCACCGCCTTTATCCCATCTTTGGGTGGGTGACACTGAATTCAAGACCTTACTGTTTCGAGGTCCAGGCGTCCTACTGAGTTCCGCTGTTACTAGTGGTTATCGGCACTCATTTTGCTAAATTGAGTTTTGCCGCTTTGTTGATTAGACCGGCGGAGCGCCGATTACCTTTCGGTGGAAGGTGGTGTGTAAGCGCTTACTTTCGATACAGAGGCTAAATGGTGGGCTTGCCGAGTAGTTTCTGGAAGTCGAAAGCGGGTAGTACAAGCCATGACCCATGCGACGGCGCTCTCCAGGCCGATACGGTGTCCGGGCGAAATGTAGAGCGGTTTTACGCCTGCTCGGGTGCGTAGTACGGCCCCGATTATCTCCTCTTTGTCCTGCAGCGCCGCCCAAGCGCCTCGGGTGGGCGATATACCCTGCCCATCGCAAAGCATCAAATCCGGTGCGATTTGGAGGCGCTTCAGCGCCTCCAGCACCGCGGGTACCTCACGAAAGGAGAGCAGGCCGGGCACGTAAGGAAAGCGAGTCGGTATTTCGACCAGGGAGTGATCCACCATCTCCAGGCCGGGATAGCGGAGTACGGCGACGGCTGCCCGCGTCGTCCCCCGATGGCGGGGAAAACCGACGTCTATTCCGGCGACGTGCCGAACCCTTCTCAGCCGATCCTGGCACACTACCTCACCGCGCAGGCGCTGTTGAATCTCGATTCCCTCACTGGGGGATACATCCCATGGGTGCCGTAGCGGTTTGTCCAGAGTTCTCGTCAAATCTGGTGTTTGGATATTGATCCAGCTGCTACCTGATTGCCCGTCGTCACCTCGATTCCATCTTTAAACTTCACTCCCGTTATCACCTTGGCCAGGTAGTTAAATCCCCGCTGCTTGCGCCAGGTTTTCTCTGCACATGCTGATAATTT
>Ga0209260_10000102_pt1 | contig 60315 bp, 45 predicted proteins | sample WorMetTypGCAVOLI_FD_187421 | JGI IMG/M metagenome (GOLD analysis project Ga0209260, IMG submission 187421) | Marine gutless worms symbiont microbial communities from Max Planck institute for Marine Microbiology, Germany - Olavius algarvensis... ...
AAGGGTTTTGGACAGCATCGACTTTGAAAAGGTACAACCTGATTTCTAAATCACTAATTTCCCGTTTATAACTGCCTGTTTTTATTAAAGGCAGTATTTGATTTTCAAATTATTTTGGACAGCAATGATATAACATATCGGCAAAACAAAAAAAACAAAATTAATTATCTGAAAAAATAAAAAGGTCGGTGCAATAATTTGCTGGTCTCCGGCCGCCGGCACCGACAAAACCCAGGACAGTTGATCCGCGGATATTGATATCCCAGCGGTAGACCGTCGTACCATTTATTCCTTGACTCTATTCCCAATTGCCATTACTTACTTAACGAATATACCCGAACATCTAAACCCTTTCTAATTAGCAGCCCCTTTGGCAAGCGAATCGCAGGTGGCAGCTCGGCCCTAATGTTTGATTTTGCAATAGATTTATAATCACCTAAATGAATTTAACCGATCAACCCTAATCGAATAACAGATGAAAGGAGGAACCTTTTTCGGCAGGAATTGATTGAAAGTAAAGATATTTTCTATTTTCCAAATATGACCATGTCACTGAAAAGGAGGTCAAAATGAGCAAGAGAATTTTTACCGCAACAATCTTCGCTGTCTTTTCAATGGGGCTTCTGCTCATGCCATTTTGTGCAGAGCAGGCGCAGGCGGCAGACAAAATCGGCTGGGTCGGTCCCGTCTACAAGGAGTTGTCCGCCAGTCTGACAAAGGGATTTAAGGCGTATTATAAAAAGACCTATGGCAAGGACGTGGACATCACGTTCGTGCGACCGGGCGGCTGGCCGGTATGCCTGGACAAAGTCAGAGCATGGGGCGGCAAACCGGATGCCGACATCTTCCTGGGTGCAGGTGCTCCGGCGCATGAAGTCTTAAAACAGGAGGGCCTGATCGTTCCTTACCGGCCAAAGGGTTGGGATAAGGTTCCCGCCGAGTGGCACGGCATGAAGGTCAAAGATAAGGGTGATTTATGGACCTGTTTCGCGCCCTGGATCGTCACCAATCTGTATAACGAGAAGGTTTTGAAAAAGCTAAGGCTGCCGCCGCCCAAAACATGGAATGATTTGCTCAATCCCATCTACCGGGGCAACGTCGTGCATACCCTGCCATACGCCTCCGGCACCATGCATGAAACCATTGAAATTCTGTTGCAGGCATTTGGAGAAAAGGAAGCCTGGCGATATCTCAGATTACTGGCAGCCCAGTTAGCCCGCTTTTCCACCGGCAGCACGGATACGACCCAACTCGTGGCCCGCGGCGAAGTTCCCATCGGGATCGCACAGCCGCAAATGAACGCCATGGCGGCGCGCAAAGACGGCTTTCCGGTGCGCGATTTGCTCCCGGAAAAAACGATCCTGGTTCCCGAGGCCGTGGCGTTGCTCAAAGGCGCGCCCAATGAAAAGGTCGGCAAGATCTTTCTGGACTGGCTATTCAGCATGGACGGACAAAAATACGTGCTGGAGGGCCGTTACTTTGCGGCCAATACGGACATTAGTTTCTCCGCCTGGCAAAAAGAAGGCGTTGAAATGGCCAAGCATGCTCAAAAAGCGTTGGGCGTTGATTCGTTCTGGGCCCTCAAAGTCGATTTCATCGAGTACGACCTGGATCTGGCAACCAAGAGATGGGACGAAGTCAACAAGAAATACGAGTACGAGATCTACCGCAAGTGGGGCGAGTTGAAAAGCAGTTTGTTCCTGATCGAGGAAGTCGAGGGAGAAATCGAGGCGGCCAAAGCCGAGCAGATGGATGTGACCAAGGCTGATGCGAAAATTAAAGACGCCCGCAAGCTCTTTGAGATCGATGGCAAGTATGCCGCAGCCCGCCTGGCTGCCTCCAAGGCGCGCGCACTGCTGGTAGCACCGTAACGGGGTTTTAAGCCAGCATATGTTTCCAGAATAGATGCACCGGCGAGCAACCGCTCGCCAGTGCATCTATTATGAAATTATTTTGACTTCGAACCCGGAGGAGTTGGCTTATCGGTTATTGAAAATTCCAAAAAACAAATCACAAATATCAAACAAATTAAAATGACCTAAATTCGAAATTCTAAACATGTTTGGGTCATTGAGTATTGGAATTTGAGATTTATTAGTAATTTGTAGTTTGTGATTTATTAGGTATTTTTCGGAGGATTTTTCTTACCAATACTCCAGTACTCCATAACTCCAACACTCCCTGACTATTTTTTCGAGACAAAGACACGCATCTCTGACTGCGCCCAGGAAACATGGCTACGAAAATGTAGTAAACTAAAGGATCTGATATGTCGCGCGGCAGTATCTCTCTGGCAGCACTGCTGTGGCTGGTGATTGCCTTCCTGGTGCTTTATCCGCTGTCAATTCTGGTGGTGGAAAGCTTCAAAATCGCCGAAACAGGCGGCTGGGGCATCGGTAATTACCTGGAATTTTTTCAGGACGCGTATTATCTTAAATGCTTTGGGAATACCCTGCTGCTGAGTACCCTGGTGCTCCTGACGACCACCGTCTTCGGGGTACCTTTGGCGTACATTTTGGCGCGATACCGGCATTGGGGCAAGACTGTTTTCACCGCCCTGATCCTGTTGCCGATTGTTCTGCCCGCTTTCGCCGGCGTATTTGCCTTTATCATCTTTTTCGGCAAATGGGGTACCGTGAATCTGCTCCTGATGGAAATCGGGCTGATTGAGGAGCCCCTAAATTTAATCTACGGATATCACGGGCTGGTGTTCATTCAATCCCTGCACATGCTGCCGTTTATCGTCCTGGGCCTTTCGGCCGGTTTTACCAACATCGACCCCTCCTTTGAAGAAGCCGCCGAAGTCGAGGGGGCCAGCGGCTTTCGGAGATTTTTCACTGTCACCCTGCCGCTTTGCACACCCAGTTATCTGGCGGGCGCCGTGCTCGTATTCCTGTGGCCCTTTACCGACTGGCTGACGCCGCTGATTTTGGGGCAGGTGGATTTTCTGCCATCGGTTTCGTATATCAACATCTCCTATCACTTTACCGATATGCACCGCAAACACATGGGCATCGTGGCGGTGGTCGTCTCTTCCATCGTTTGCATTACCCTCTTTTTGCTGGCCCGGTGGTGGGTCGAGCGCAAAAAGTATACCGGCCTCTCAAAGGGAACCACGTCTGAAGGCCGGGTGATTGAGCCAAGCGTGTGGGTGAAATCGGGTGCGTATGCGTACATGGTGTTTATCGCCATTCTCGTCCTGCTGATTCCGATCGTGCTGGGATTAGCCGCTTTTTCCAGGAGATGGTCCTTTGAGGTATTTCCAACCTATTGGACGCTGGAAAATTTCAGGCTAATCCTGCTGGAAAGCCCGGGTCTGATAAAAAACTCTTTCCTTTTCAGCGGAATCGCCCTGGTTTTAGGAATTGCCTTCGGGCTTCCGGTGGCCTATCTTATCGTCCGCACCCGGACCCCGGGCAAAGATGCGCTCGACTTTGTGATCACCCTGATGCTGGCGTTCCCGGGAATCGCGATCGGTGTCAGTTATCTGCTGGCATTTTGGAAAGGCATACCCCTAGCCCATTATTGGATCATCATGCCCCTGGCCCTGTTTGCAAGGCGGCTGCCGTATTTTTTACGCATGGCGCATTCCTCCTATTTGCAGTTGGATCCTTCCCTTGAGGAAGCCTCCGAGGTAGCGGGTGCCGGTAAACTCAGAACTTTTTTTCTTATATCATTGCCGTTGTTGCTCAAAGGGGTGCTGGTCGGGGTGGTGATGTTCTTCATTATGGCGTTCCAGGAGATCTCCACCGCGGTATTTCTCTATAAAGGCGGCTGGGAGACCCTGCCCATCGGAATCTATTTGAACTGGCACCGCGGCATGGAATTCGGAATTGCCGCCGCCATGGCGTTTTTGATGATTGTGATCACCTTCATTTTGCTGCTGATCATATCAAGAATCGGGGGGGGCGTCCTCAAAGCCGCCTGGGGGGCCGGGGAAAAGTGAAGGTTTCAGGTGTCAGGGTAGAGGGTTCAGAGGTTCGGTGTTGATTTAAAAGCGAATAACGAATAATGAATGTCGAAGTAAGGTATTCTGTCTAATTTAAAAAAGAGTGAGCACGCCTTCGTCGCTGAAATAGCTATGCAGGCCAAGAGCGATTCCATCCTTCGAAATTCTGCGGTTCTGCGGGTCGCTGCTTTGCCTTGAGGAATCGCATACGAGGGTTTAGGGCTATTTCTTCCATTAACCTATGAACTTCTGAATGGGGAACCTTGAACCTACAAGGAGAAAAATTTAATGGCATTTATTGAGGTCCAAAACCTGTTCAAGCGCTTTAAGAAGGTGGTGGCAATTAATCACATCCAGCTGGAAGTGAACAAGGGCGAAATGTTGACGCTGCTCGGGCCCAGCGGCTGCGGAAAAACGACGACCCTGCGCTGCATCGCCGGCCTGGAGAAGCCGGATGAGGGGGACATCGTTATTGACGGCAAGCCCATGCTTTCACAGGGATTCGTCGAGCCTTCCAAAAGGGGAATTGGCATGGTGTTCCAGAACTATGCCGTCTGGCCGCATATGAAGGTTTACAATAATATCGTTTATGGCCTGAAAATCCAGAAGATGTCCAGGCAGCAAATGAAAGAAAAAGCGCAAAGGGTATTGGAACTGGTGGGTTTGGATGGGTTGGAAGACCGATACCCGGCCCAGTTGAGTGGTGGGCAGCAGCAGCGGGTGGCACTGGCGCGGGCGATTGTGGGAAACCCCAAAGTGCTGCTGTTGGATGAACCGTTGAGCAATCTGGACGCCAAGCTCAGAGAGGAATTGAGATTTGAAATCAAGAGCCTGGTCAGACGGATGGGCATTACATCGGTCTATGTCACCCACGACCAGGCCGAAGCCATGGTGATCTCGGATCGAATCGCCGTCATGGATTCGGGCAACGTCGTGCAAGTCGGCACCGCTCACGAAATATATGAAAAGCCCGCCAATAAATTTGTGGCCGATTTCATCGGTACCATGAACTTTATGCCCGCGGAAGTCGTCGAGGTCCTCCCCGACGCTGCCGGGGTTTACATTCGAACCGATTTTCGCGAAAAGATTCTATGCACAACGTCCGGCAATACGGTCACAGCAGCGGGAGAAGAAGTGTATGCCTCGATACGACCTGAGGATGTGGAAGTATTTACAGAACCGCCGCAAGCCCGGGAGAATCTCTTCAAAGGCACCATTGCCCACAGGGCGTACCTGGGTAACTTTCTTTACTTTTTCGTAAGCGTAAATGACACGATGATCAGGGTGCAGGTCCCCCATCACCTGCCGCAAAAAGAAGGCCAGGAACTCTATCTGTTTCTAAATCCGCAAAAATGTATGATTTTGTCCTGATTAAAAAATTAACCCACCAAGCCGGGCAAAACTTAATCAGCCTGTCAAACCCTCTGATGATATGACGACAATGCCTCCTTTTGGAAGGGAAACAGGAAAGGTCCTCGAAGGGGCTGTCCTGCCCGCTCCCTAATTTCTACCTGATGATTGGAATCAAATACCAGATCCGGAGATCTTGGCGGTGGGACCGGAAACCGGGTTTTACCGGCTATTGTTATTTTTACTTGACAAAAAAGACGGTGCGGTCTTTACATGCTTGTTGATACCGGAAAAATGGATCGGTAAGTTTCAGCTCAACGATAGACCGATTCGCAGATCGACAGCAAATTGGAAGGATGTTAACAAACCCTACTAGCCAGTCTCGAAAGGGGGTGAGCAGGCTCAGTACTTAAACCGTAAACCTATAACACAAAAGGAGGAGGGGTATGATGAAACGTTTTTCGATGTACTTAACTTGCGCTCTGGTCGCTGTAATTTCTATGGCTTTACTGTTGCCCTGTCAAAGCCAGGCCGGTGATTTTAAAAAGGAATACAAGATGCAAATTAATGTGGGCCCTCAATTTTACTGGGGTATGGGGGCTCAAAAATTTGTCGAGCTGGTCAAGGAGCGAACAAGCGGCCAGATCAACATCAAACCATACTGGGGGAGCCAACTGTTGAAAGGGGCCCAATTGAAATCAGCTCAATTGGTTGCCAACGGCGTCATCGACATGGCAATGGAATCCACTATCAATATATCGCCTGTCATCACCGAAGCCAACATCTTCTCGCTGCCGTTTTTTATCAATAACTTTGAGAACCTCGACAAAATGGAATACGGCGAAACCGGCAAGGCGATTTTCAAAGCCATGGATGCCAAAGGCCTTGTGGGGCTGGCCTGGGCTGAAAACGGATTCAGGCAGGTGACCAACAGCAAATTGGCCATCCGCACGCCGGCCGATGTCAAGGGTTTGAGGCTGCGGGTGGTGGGCAGCCCGATTTTTATCGATACCTTCCGACAGCTTGGTGCCGACCCGGTGAATATGAACTGGGGCGATGCCGTTACCGCTTTCGGGCAAGGGGTGGTGGACGGCCAGGAAAATCCGGTCGGCGTTCTGGTGCCGGTTAAAATCTGGACGTATCACAAATATGCCACCTTCTGGAACTATCTGGTGGACCCGGTTGTCTTTTACTGGAACAAGAAGCAATGGAATAAATTTCCGTCCAATATACAGAAAGCAATCAAAGAATCTGCCGAAGAAGCCGCCATCTTTGAAAAAGCCCTCTGCCGGGCCGGCCTGGACGGAGATAAGTCATTAAACATATTAAAAAATAAATTTAATCATACCATGGAGTTCCCCCAGCCCGTAAAATTCATGGAAAGCGAAGGCATGACGGTTACCTTTCTGTCGGATAAAGAGCGCCAGGCCTTCATTGACGCTACCAAACCGCTCTATCAAAAATGGGTTCCCAAGATCGGAGAAGGACTTTATAAACAGGCCCTGTCTGATATGGCAAAATAACAAGAACTTATCGGAAAGCCCCCGGGAATAGACAAGCTGTTGCCCGGGGGCTTTTTTTGAAGGATAAACCCATGGCTCAAACCAACCAGCGGTTTCGAATCGATCACTTCATCGTTGCCATCCTGTTGTTCACGATGGCATCCATTGCATTTGTCAATATACTCAGCCGCTACCTTTTTCACTTTTCATTTGCCGCTACAGAAGAGATTACGATCAATCTTTTCGTGTGGGTCACGGTCATCGGCTCCGGCCTGGCTTTTGAGCGCGGGGGCCAACTGGGCATGGTCACGCTGTACAATCTATTTTCAAGAAGATTCAAAAAATTCGTGATTCTTTTCAGTGCCGCATTAAGTGCCGTTTTGTTTCTTCTGGTTGACATATACATGATACAAGCCATCTATCAGGAGCTGACCATTTTCAACGCCACTTCGGCTGCACTGGGGATTCCGGTATGGATTTACTATATCGGCGTGCCGATTTTTTCCGTTTTCGTCTTTGCCGGCATTTACCGCGATGCGTCCGTGAAGTTGGGCGGGCTAAAGCGGGAAGGGGGCCGTTAATTGGAAGCGCTGGTGATTTTTCTGACATTTCTGGCGCTGATGGCCCTTGGTGTTCCGATCGGGACCTCGCTGGGCATTGCCGCGGTGGTTACCGTCTATTACTTTGACCTCGGCATCGCCATGCTGGGGGTGAATTTTTCCTCCGGGATTGCATCTTTTCCGCTGCTTGCCATTCCGTTTTTCGTTCTGGCGGGAGTTATCCTTGAAAAGGCCGGTCTGGCCGCAACCATCGCGCATTTTTTTGAACTGCTGGTGGGCAAGGCCGTGGGCGGACTGGCCATGGTGGCAGTGATGACCTGCATGTTCTGGGGGGCACTGTCCGGCTCCGGTCCGGCAACCACAGCGGCCGTCGGCCTTATTCTGCTGACACCCATGATTAAACACGGTTATGACAAGCATTTTGCCGGTGCAACGATTGCCAATGCTTCGGATCTTTCCATCATCATTCCCCCGAGTATTGCGTTCATCATCTACGGCAATATCACCAGTGTTTCGGTCAGCGCGCTTTTTGTGGCCGGCATTATTCCCGGGTTTTTGACCGGTGCCGGTACGATTCTGGTGGCCTATCTGATTTCGCGAAAGAGAGGCTACCGGGGTCTGGAAAGAAGAGGTACCCCGAAAGAGATATTAATTGCCTTTAAAGATTCTATCTGGGCCATTCTTGCGCCGGTGATTATCCTGGGCGGTATCTACGCCGGCATATTTACACCCACCGAAGCAGCCGTGGTGGCCGTTTTTTACAGTCTGTTTGTGGCGGTTGTCATCTACCGAACTGTGACCTGGCGCGACATGATCAGAATGCTGGTGGATGCCAGCGTAACCTCTTCGGTCATCATGTTCATTGTGGTCTTTGCCGGTATTTTTACCTGGGCCGCCTCGGTGATCGGGGTCGTTGATCAGGCAGCCAATTTTGTGATTGCCATATCGCCCAATGCGGCGGTTATGATTATTCTAATTAACCTTCTTTTACTGGGTCTGGGCATGATTCTAGATGCCATCTCAATTTCTTATCTTATTATGCCAATTCTCATTCCGGTTCTGGCGGCGTTTAAAATTGATCCGCTGTGGTATGGCGTCATATTTATCTCGGCCCTGGCGATCGGTCAGGCAACTCCACCGGTGGGCGTCAACCTTTTTACGGCCGCCAATCTGGTTAAGGGCGATCTGGACTCCATCGCCAAGCAGGCGATTGTGTTTGTGATCATGGATGTCGTGATATTAATCATACTGTCCCTGTTTCCGATACTGTCTCTTTATTTGCCGGTTTTAGCCGGATTGTATAAACCGTAATGATAATGCTGGAATTGGAAGGTATAAGAGATCGGCACACGGCACACGGCAGACGGCGCATGACCAGGACAGAAGGTGAGAGGATTGAAAAGATTGGAAGTTGGATAGAATTTAATATGTTAGGAGTAATTTATGACCATTTTGGACCAGGAGTACATCGAATACTATCGAACCATGGTCACGATCCGGCAGTTTGAAACAATGGCCGGTGAGCTTTTTGCTGCTGGCAAGATTCCGGGTTTCATCCATCTGTCCATCGGCCAGGAGGCGTCGGCGGTGGGTGTCTGTTCATGCCTGCGCAAGGATGACTACCTGACCACGACCCACCGCGGTCACGGGCATATGATCGCCAAGGGCGCCGACCTGCAAAAGATGGCGGCCGAGTTGTTCGGGAAGAAAACCGGCTACTGCAAAGGCAAAGGCGGCTCCATGCATATTGCCGATTTTTCGATCGGCATTCTGGGGGCCAACGGAGTGGTGGCCGGTGGGCTGCCGATTATTGCCGGGGCGGGCTTTTCCATTAAGATGCGCAAAACCGATCAGGTGGCGGTCTGTTTTTTTGGGGACGGGGCCTCCAACCGCGGACCGGTGCATGAGGTCATGAACCTGGCTTCCATCTGGAAATTGCCCATAATATTTGTAATCGAAAACAACCAGTTTGCTTCGACAACGCCTTTGCAGGATGCCTGTGCGATTGATGACATCTGCATCAGGGCGGCCGGTTACAATATGCCGGGTGTGGCAGTGGACGGCAACGATCTGCTGCGGGTGCGTCATGCCGCCCTTGAGGCTGTCAATAGCGCACGCCGGGGCGATGGCCCCACTTTGATCGAGAATAAAACCTATCGCATTAAAGGACATTTTGAGGGCGATCCCCAAAAGTATCGCGCTGAGGAAGAAGTCCTGCGCTGGCAGGATCAGAAAGATCCGGTCAGTCAATTTGCTGAATTTTTAGCCGGACAAAACGTTCTGACGCCGAAGCTTGATCAGCAGATTAAAGCTGAGGTGGCTGCCCGGCTGCAGGAGGCCCTGGCCTTTGCAGAAAGCAGTCCTTTCCCGGAACCACATGAGGCGTTGGAGGATTTGTTTGTAAATACCTGAATTTCGATATTAATGAGCACCATGATTTAGACATCTTAGCATATTAGCGTCCTGGCGTCTTTGCAAGAGAATGTCTTTTAGCACCAGATATAGGAGTTCCAGTTATGCCGGATAGCATATTAAGCAGCTCAGCCGCGCTGGCCGAAGGATTGCATGAGGAAATGGCGCGCGACGAAACCATTTGTATCGTGGGTGAAGATCTTGTGGCCCATGCCGGGATTTTCGGGCAGTTTAAGGGTCTCCCCGAAAGCTTTCCCGGCCGCATCATCGACACGCCGATTAGCGAATCGGCTATTATCGGCCTGGGGCTTGGATCGGCCCTGACCGGTTTGCGCCCGGTTGTCGATCTACATTTTTCAGATTTCGTCACCTGCTGCATGGACGAGCTGGTCAACCAGACCGCGAAAATCCGTTACATGCTGGGGGGGCAGGTCAAGATACCGATGGTCATCTGGTGTCCGGATGGCGCCGGAATACGGGCGGCTGCCCAGCACTCCCAATCACTGGAGGCCTGGTTTGTCCACACGCCGGGGCTTAAAGTCGTGGTGCCCAGCGAGCCGGCCGATGTCAAAGGCCTCATCAAAACAGCCATTCGCGATGATGATCCGGTCATGTTCTTTCAGCACAAAAAGCTGTTTGCCAAGGAAGGGCCGGTGCCCGCGGGTGACGTTACCATCCCGCTGGGTCAGGCTGCCGTCAAGCGGCCGGGCCGGGACGTGACCCTCATCTGTTACGGTTCCGGCTATTACTTGTGTGAGGAAGCTGCCGGAAAGCTGGAAGGCCTGAAGATCGGGGCTGAAGTCGTTGATTTAAGGACCCTGAAGCCACTGGACATGCATACGGTTGCCGGGTCGATCAGAAAGACCAACCGGGCGGTGATCGTCCATGAGGCCTGCTTAACCGGCGGGTTTGGAGCAGAACTGGCCGCCCGCATACAGGAGCAGTTATTCGACGACCTGAAGGCGCCGGTCAAACGGGTTGCAGCCAAAGATGTACCGGTCCCCTTTTCTCCATCTTTGGAAGATTATGTACTTCCCCAGGTGTCCGATGTGGTTGAGGCTGTCCGGTCCATCGTTAATAGATAAAATTCAATATTAGACTCAGTATCAAAGGAGATCTCATGCAGCAAAATTGGATGTCGCGCTTTTCGGACAACATCAGGGACTATGACGGATACGCCATCGGTAAGTTATTTAAGCTGCTAAATGACCCGGCAACGATTTCCCTTGCCGGCGGGCTGCCGTCGCCGGATACGTTTTTAAAGGATGATTTGCAGCGGATTTCACAAAGAAGGCTGCAGGAAGATGCCGATACAATCATGCAGTATACTGACATCTCCGGTGAGATGGATTTGATCGAGGCGGTGATTCAATTCTTAAAAGAGGATAACATCAACATATCAAAAGAAAATATCGTCATAACCTCTTCCGGGCAGCAGGGGTTGGATCTGACCGGCCGGCTGTTTTTAAATCCCGCTGATGCCGTCATTCTTGATCGGCCGACCTTTGCCGGTGCGATCGTCGCCTTTCAAATGCAGCGGCCGATATTTGCCGGGGTTGAAATTGAAGCAGACGGTTCGGATATTGAAGGTTTTGATAAAAAAATTGCGGAGTTGATCCGCCAAAATATTCCCGTGAAATACATTTATGTCGTGCCGGATTTTCAGAACCCGACCGGAATATCGATGAGCCTGGAAAAACGCGAAGCGCTGCTGGATCTGAGCTACGAATACGACATTCCGATCGTCGAGGACAGCCCCTACCGCTCGCTGCGATATCATGGAGATAACCTGCCCGCGATTTTTGAATTGGATCAAAATCGAAAAGGCGATCACGTGATCGGGGTGTACACCTTTTCCAAACTATTTTGTCCGGGAATGCGGGTCGGTTTTAACATCGGACCGAAGGCCGTTATCGGGAAGATGGCCAATATTAAACAGGGCAATACCTTAAACAGTCCCAAGTATAATCAGGATATGTGTGCGGCATTTTTGCAGGAAATGGATTGGAAGACGCATTTGGAAAACTGCAGATCCTATTATCGGGAAAAACTGGCAATATTCCTGAATACCATGCAAGATTATTTTCCGGAAGAAATGGGCGTCAGCTGGACCAAACCGCAAGGCGGTCTTTTCCTGTGGGCGACGGTTCCTGAAGGGATCGATACCCTCGAGTTATTCTACGAAGCCATTAAATTCAAAGTGGCCTTTGTCCCGGGCGAAGTGTTCTATGGTGAAAATCCGGCAAAAAACCATATGAGAATCAACTTTTCTTACCCTTCAAAAGATCAACTTACCGAAGCAATCAAGCGACTGGCAGACTGCATCAAAAAGTATCAGATTTAAGGATACCTTGATATTCTTGAGATGGCTTCGAAACGACTAATCGACCTTAATTTTGGTTGCCTTTTTTCTACTTTTGCCCGACTTCTTATTGTCCAGGGTTTCAATTCTTTCATCCACCAGCGCGCGGATGCCCTTTAAGATCTCAATCCTGGACCGGGTCAGGTGATCGACAAATTTGGATTTGCGGCCGAATGACTTTTCGATATCCCGCAGGAAACTGCCCACCGGGCAGAGTACCATTTCTTCTTTATTTTTTATCCGGGCCATTGGGTTCTCCTTTAAAGACTATATTTAAAAACTGATCGTCTAATTTTGCTTTAATGGAATCATAAGACGCCACCTGTCTCGGAAGCAGGATATGACGCTTATAGCCGCCGATGCGGATAATTAACTCGTCGGAAAACTTGTTCAGCCGCACATCTTCTTTGGTGACAAATGGGAGCTTCAGCGTCAGGTGATATTGACCGTTTTTCTTGTTTAAGTTGTAGGGTTTTTCTTTAAAGAAACGCTTTACCGGATTCTTTTGGCCATAAATTTGATCTGCTAATCGCTTAAGGTTTTCATAACCGACGGCCTCACCACGAAACAGGTTAACCGGCAAGATTGGGATCGGTTTAAAAAAATCTTCGGCCTGCGCCAGTCGCTTCTTTTGGCCCTCGATCCAGCCCTTGAAATAGTCATCATGAATCCCTTCAGGCAGAATGCGGTTCATGATGACCGCATCGATGCTCATTTTGTACAGGCAGAAATACATAAAGGCGCGCTGGGTTTCTTTTAATACGACCTTCTCCGGGTTGGTAATCAGCCGAACCGTGGTGACTTCCGGATCCATCAGGACCTGATCGACGCCCTTGAGCCGCTCAAACAGATTTTCAATGGCCTGGAAATAGTCATCGTCCGGCAAGGGAACATCAACCAGGCGCTTTGCTACCGGGAATACATATTTGGCAAGTCTGCGCTCCACCTTGAATAATTTTTTCATGTACCATTCAAGGGTGGTTGGGATACTGATAAATCGGAGAGATTCACCCGTGGGAGCACAATCCAGCAGGATGACATCATATTCTTTATCCTGGACATACTTGTTAATGTACAGAAGTAAACTGACTTCTTCCATGCCGGGAAAGACTGCCAGCTCCTCGGCCAGTACTTCATCCAGCCCGGTGGTATTCAGCAGGCTGGAGATGTACTTATAGATATCGCCCCAGTACCGCTGTATTTCTTCTTGAATGTCCAGCTCCTGGATCCAGAGGTTTTTTCTGATTTTGACGGGTTCCCCGTGGTTTTGATCCAGCAGATCCGTTTCAAGATCAAACACATCAGCCAGGCTGTGGGCAACATCCAGCGACATGATAATCGTGCGCAGACCCTTTTCAGCGGCCTTGATACCGGTGGCAGCCGCCACCGATGTTTTGCCGACACCACCCTTGCCGGCGAAAAATATGATTCTTGCCATACCGACCTCACGATTTTATAGCGATTGAATATTTTGCGATAATGTAAATTCAATATGTTAAGCTACCCGCTTTGCAGTCCGCAGTAGATTCGCCCTGCCCACACGGCCGGGCCGGATTGTTTGGCGGCCGGAAATTCGGCTCAAATAATCTTTGCGCGCTTGCGACCGTGAAAGTTTGCCGGATGTTGTCCGGGGTAACGTGTGGCGCGGCACCAATTCGATCGTGCAATCAATGAAAAGCTCCCGTTGAATAAGCCGGCGGATGCGTCTTACCAGGTCAGATCGCTCAGCCTCCTGCGGTTTGCGGCATTGAATCAGCAGCACGGCCATATTGTTGCCATCTGTCCCCGCAACGGAAATAGCCAATGCATCTCCATTTCTCACTTCGGGTTGCCGCTCTGCTAAGCCTTCCAGGTCCTGGGGCCACAGATTGCGGCCGTTGACGATAATGTGATCCTTTGCGCGACCGGTGATGACGATATTTTTTGCGATACGATAGGCGAGGTCACCGGTATTCAGCCACAAAGGCGCGCTTATTAAATCCGGCCGGAGCCAGATGATCGGCAAATTGAATTAGCGGTTGGGGACGAATGGTTTCCGCACCAATACCGGCCACACGCCAGGGACAGAGATCAAGGCTTTCGATATCGGCGGACCGCAGACGGCGCTGGCACGATTCGTACCCCATGGCAGAGCCAAAAGATATGGTGGCACGGTTGTCGGACATCAATTTCAACCATAGCCTCGGGCGCATGGCAAAATCCCGCGGATTCAGGTAATCCACCGAGACTTGAGCGGCCAACGGCGCCAGCACCATCCCAACGAGTCCCATGTCGTGATAGAACGGCAGCCAGGAAACAACCCGATCATCATTTTGAAACTGAACCACACCGCCGATCAGATTCGATAAATTGTTCATAACGGTTTTCTGGCTGATCATGACACCGCGGGGAAAGCGGGTGCTGCCTGAGGTAAATTGGAGATAGGCCAGATCATCGGCGCCGGACTGCTGGAGTTGGACATCTTCTTCGGGTAAATGAACAAAAGCTTTGGTACCGCCATAAAAACTAAGGTTCAGGCTGGCCGCGGCCTTCATCAAAAAAGGAAGGTGCGCCTCCGTTGCTATGGCGATTTCCGCCTGGCAGGTGACCAGCAGTCTGCGCAGTTGTTCAACATAGCTGCGGCGGTGTCCCAACTGGATCGGAGCCGGCAGTGGTATCGGTACCAACCCGGCATATTGGCAGGCGAAGAAATATCGCATAAAATCCGGCTGGGTATCCGCCACCAGCGCAACCCGTGCACCGCGCCGCGGCCCCAACCCGAGCAAACGGCGCGCTAACGATCGCGCTTCCTTTCGAAGTTTTTTATATGGAAGCACGGTGCTCAATTTTCCGGTGCCATCATAAAAGTTATAGCCGGTTATGCCCTCTGCGGCATAATCAAGCGCTTCGAACAGATTGGTAAAATCGCCTTTGCGCAATGGCAAATTATTTTTGGTGGGGGTCGGGTTCATAGCTATATTATAATTTCACTATATCTGTCAATTCTGTGTTGCTTATCTCAAAATGTAAAATAATAAATACTTTGAAAAATAAACTTTTTAATAACAGATATAATTATTGCTCAAATAATTGAATTGTCAAGGTTTTTTTACGAAATTTGTGGAATGACAAAAAGGGGTAGGGTTTTAATGATTTAAATTCAGATAGTTATGAACTTATTGCTAAATTAATTTAGCGCTCAAATGTATAATACTTGATGGATTCACAATCCAAGTCGTCAATTGTTCATTGCAAATTGAAGAATATTGTTTATGCGATGTTAGGATTTACTCCCAGCGGGGGTCCTCGAACCGCTGGATTTCCAGCAGGTAGCCGTTCGGATCGCGCACAAAGCAATGATAGATCCGGTATTCCGGATTGTAAGCAGGCGCCTTTTCAAATATTACACCCTTGGATCGCAACTGCTCATACCATTCATCCACCTCCCGGGTTACCAGCGTAACAATGACACCATCCCGCGCCGGGATCTCATCTTTGGCACAAAATCCCAGGAAAGCTGCTTGGGCCACCTGATAGATTTTGCATTTTCCCTGATCCAGAGCCAGGGTCAGCCCGATTGTCTTTTCATAGAACGCTGCCGTCACCGGCAGGTCCCTGGTTGCCAGAAAAACAATGTGTGAGTCAATGGTTAGGGTCATGGATTTTGTTGACCTTTCGTTAAAGGAATTAATTCTTTATGCGTGTTCCTGCTGCTTCAAGTCTCTTATTTCTTTTTTCCTCAGCCCGGATGTTAATTAAATTACCGGTAAACATCACTCCTCCGCCGGCCAGCACAAGCCAGTCTAAAGGTTCGTGATAGATTAAAGCCCCCACCCCGGCGATCAACGGCAATCGCAAGAAATCCAGCGGCACGACAACAACTGCATCCGCTATTGCCAGGGCTCTTGCCATGCAGTAGTGTCCGCTCAGGGCGGCTACCCCCACCACGATAATCCACGGCAACATGGCTATCGACGGTGTCGCCCAATCAAAGACCGAGGTTGCCAAGCCCAGGGGCAGCTGGATCAGGGTCATATAAAAAAGGATGGCCAGCGGCGTATCGACCAGGGCCAGCTTTCTGGTGAGGGTGTGTGACAGGGCATAGCAAAAAGCCCCGCCCAGTACTGCCAGCGAAGCCGGGCTTATCACCGCCAGGCCCGGGCGCAAAATGAGAATCACACCCGCCACACCGAATGTGATGGCAGTGACTCGCGCCCGGGTGATCTGTTCACCGAGCAGCATCGTGGCCAATACTGCTGTCCATAGCGGCACGGTGAATTCCAGAGCGAACACGTCCGCCAACGGAATATAGGCAATGCCATAGAACCAGCCGAACTGGCCGCCGAAATGAGCGATATTGCGCAGGGCATGAACCTTGAAGTGCCTGGTAAATACCTGCTTCCAACTGCTGCGCCACAATAAAAAACCGATGATTGCCAGCCCGATAAGACTGCGGAAAAATAGAATCTGAAAGGTAGTCAATTGGCCGGACAGCTGCCGCCCGCCGATTGCCATGGCCATGAAAGACACCAGCGTTCCGGACATCCACCAAGCTGCCATGACAGCATAATTTCGACTATTATTTGTTCGCAAGATAGGCCTGCCGTATTAATCTGCCCTGAATAATCGTAGTTTCAGGGTAGTAAACTGTTCCCGGGAAACTGAAGAAATTTGTTAGATTGAAGTTCCGGCGTATTAATTATAGCCAGATTCAAGGATTCCAGCAACATCCCCTGATTCATCGCCCCTTCCCCAAAAAAGGACACTGCAATCTTGCCGGGACGAAGATGCCGTGCTGCCAGGGCAAAACCCGCGGCGGTCGGCCCTGACGCACCAACGATTCCGGAACAGGCGGCTTCTAAGCATGTTTTCGTATAAAAACCATAAATCTGCTTGCAAAGGTAAACCTCCATAAGTCATTAATTAAATCTTGGCGACTTTGCGTCTTTGCGTGAGACCTTTTTGTTTGCGGTATATCCGGGATCGGTTTTAATCTCTATGATTGTCAATCAGAGAAAAGGTGTTACCATAAACGGTTGACCGCACCTCTTCATATTCGAGGAAATCGTGAGGAAAACCAAGCTCTATTTTGCTCAGAGAATCAATTGCTTGCAACGGTCTGGCTTCGATTTCAAATTCCAGGCAAGCCAAATTATCGGCTAGCTGAGTCGCTGATCTTGCCCCGATGATGGGAATGACAACGCCCCGATCATTTTGCTGCAAAAGCCACTTCAGGGCGACCTGGGAAGGTGTTCGTCCGATTTCACCGGCTATCTGCTGGACTTTGGCCGCGATAGAAAGATTTCTATCATTTAACATCATCTTGCCGAATGGGTCTTCAGGCCCGTACCGTTTGGGGTCACTGTTTTCCCGGTTGTATTTGCCGGTTAAAACCCCACCTCCCAATGGAGACCAGGCCGTGACCCCGATATCCAATGCTTTCGCCATTGGCAGCAAATCCCTTTCCGGCGTGCGGTCGAGCAGGTTGTATTTAATTTGCAGGCCGACAAAAGGGGACCAGCCTCTCAGCTCGGCCAGGGTATTGGCGCGGGAAACGATCCAAGCCGGAGCATCCGAGATACCCACGTAAAAAACTTTGCCGGCACTTACCAGATCATCCAGGGCCCGCATAAATTCTGCGACCGGGGTCATTGGGTCCCAGGCGTGAACCCAGAGCAAATCGATATATTCAGTATCCAGTCTTTTAAGACTGGCCTCTAGGGATTGAACCATATTTTTGCGGTGATTGCCGGACGAATTCGGATCATCCGGATCCATCGATAAGGTGTATTTGGTGGCCAGCACGAATTTGTCCCTGTCCGAGCTCATGAATTCACCCACGAATTTTTCGCTGGTGCCATTGGTATATTTATTGGCTGTATCGATAAAATTGCCGCCGGCTCCGGCAAAAGCATCGAAGATCCTTTTACTTTCATCTTTGGATGCTCCCCAGCCCCATTCTTCACCAAATGTCATGGTGCCAAGGCACAACTCTGAAACGCGTAATCCACTTTTTCCTAATATTTTGTATCGCATTTTTCACTCCTTTTGAGACAACGATTTAAATTGGACTTTGTCCGCCAACCTTTTAACACTGAACCTCTGAGCCCCTGAACGATCAGGTATTTTCAGATGCACCCAATTGGCCGTGATACGATGGATCATTTTTTGCCAGATTTCTGTGGAGTTCTTGTCGAACAATGTCTCGGCATCGGCTTTTAATACATGCCAGTCTCCCCGGTCACGCTCAGACTCAAGTTGGTTGGGCGCCCAACCGGCGTAGCCGGCATAGATCCTAAACTTTTCGTCTTTGCTGGTACTTTTAATCAATCTTTGGAGCTCTTTCAGGCTAGAACTGATGTATATATCGCCAAATACTTGTATGGATTCTTGCGGTGGTTTAACTGAACTTACCAGAAGCAGCATTTTGTTCGGTTCAACAGGTCCTCCGAGGTGGAGGGCCTCATTACGGTGCTCCGATTCCTTAAAATCCGGCAATACTGTTGAAAGCTTAACGTTTAATGGCCGATTGATCACCAATCCCGCAGCGCCGTCTTGACCGTAGCGCATCAGCAGAACTACAGTTTCGCGAAAATTCGGATCTTCAAGTCGACGGCTGGCCACCAAAAAATTTCCTTTGGCCAATTCGATTGCGGACTTCAATAGGTCTGAGCCCTGCAATGAAGACCACGAATTCTCCCTGATTCCGTCGATTTGCCGGACGCCGGTTGCTGTATCACTAAATGAGTTCGTTGGCAGCACCACCAGCAGGATCTGGCTGACAAACATCAATAGGGGAACACAAAGCCTATGAATTTGAGTAGTCTTTCGTATGGCAGAATTCAGTCGCACCACCCCCATTTGAATGATAGGATCGAAATTAAGCAGGCAATGATATACCCTAACGTTGCATAAATTTTTATCACCTTGCACTACCGGGATGCTTGAGACGGTTGCGTTTCCTATACAGATGCTGGATGCTCGATACTTGATGCTGGATAAAATAGAAATGCACTAATGATGAAATCCAACAACATCCAGTATCCAGTAACCAGAATCCAGGATCAGTCAATAACCGCAATGGTCTTCATTGTAACGGACAAGTTTGAATACTAATTTTTATGCAACTATAGGGTATAGTATTTACCAACCCCAAGGTTTTTGCCAATTTCGCAGTGGCATAAGGCGCAGGGCGCAAGGAAAAGATTCATTTCCATATGGAAACCAATTAATGCTCGGTTTAGTACCTGAATTTTAAAGCAGCATTCATCGCTGCAAGTTAAATACGGTAACTTGATCTCGAACTTCACTGAGCGTTATTTGCCTGCAAAATTCAGGTAGCAACAAAATTAAGTTGGGGATAACTTTTAAAATATCAAGGTGAGATTTGAATTTTTATTATTTGTTCGGGTATCCCAGGCCGGCCCAGGTAGAATCCCTAAGATTGACTTTATAGCCCGAATCACCTTCCTGCTCGGGTACTTTGGTCGTAAATTGAATTGCACCGACGGGGCAGACTTCCACGCACGCCTGTTTTCCCTGTGGTCCGCCTCCTGCGGTGTCCCAGTGATAGGGGGCATCTGCACAAAGTTCACATTTTCTGGCCTTTAAATCACCGCCGTACTTCTTGTCCGGCACTACCAGCGGTCGACTGGGTGTATAGGGGCAGGCTTCGACACACGCACCGCAGCCGACGCATTTTTCCATATTCACCACGCTCCTAACGTTGCCGAACCGGGCATCGATGCTGAGAGCATCTTCCGGGCAGGCGGCAAGGCAGGCGGGGTCAGCACATTGGCGGCACTGTTCGATATTCAGGTCATTCGGCCATTTTTCAAATGAATTTTGGAAGACCTGGATCCTGGAAAGGGAAAGATTCTCCACGCCTTCGTTCACCAGGGAGCAGGCCAGCATGCAGGACATACAGCCCTGGCATTTTTTTTGATCAACCAGCAGATAACCCTCGGAAACGGGTATTGCCGTCCGGCCGTCGGCCAATTTCACAATCTTCGGCAGTGCCTCTTTGACACCGGCATAACCGCCTACGCTAACCCCAAAAGCGACGGTTCCGGCAACCCGCAAAAAATAACGACGTGATACGGACGTTTCTTTGACAGTTGTTATCATTTCATTAAAATTGTCATCCATCTCGTTTTACCTTTCAAATCGGTTTAGGAGTATTGGCGTGTTGGAGTGATGGAGTGTTGGAAAAACAGATCTTTGAGCAGCCGATCTGCGGGCGCCGAATTACATGCAGACACCTACAGAAAAAATTAAATCGATCTTCTATCCGAATTCATCATCACTCCATTACTCCAAAACTCCATTACTCCGGAAGCCTGGCAGATTGGGCTCATATGTTTCAATTCCATCAAGGGTTCAATCAAATCTGTGTGCGCGGGATTGAATTTATCATCCTTTCCCCAATTTGCCGTTTTGTCCGAGCTCGTCGGCAACGTCATTCAGTCCCATGGATTGCAGCGTGCCGGCGGTCGGGTATCCGCTGCTTGTTTCCCATCCCTGAAGCTTGTAAAAACGGGTTTTGAATTCTTCAAATTTATCCCTGTCAAATGTACGGCCCAGCGTTTTTATGTAACGCCACTTTCCATTTTCTCTGCCGGGCATGTACTCGGGTTGACCCCTGAGGGAATGACTGGGTTGAGTATATAAATAATCTGCGAAATGCACCATGTCCCGATGTTTTCCCTGCAGCGTCCAGATGGCGTGGTCCAGGTTCCATATTTTTTGGCCCAGTTCGACACCATCCCGGAAGGTGAAATTTTTGCCCGTGACTGCATTGAGAAATTTGGGTTCTGCGATGCCGGTGGATCCCACTTTGCCGGGTCCGTAAAGATTTAGAAAATCCGGCCAGCGCCAGTCGCAGAACTGGGCCGACTGTTTCCAGAAACGGGTATAATACCGGTGCCAGCTGACGAGCTTGGCAATGTGCCCGGAGTACATGTTGCCGCTGCTGAAATCCAGCATCAGGCGGTCGCCCTGAAACGGGACCATTTTATCCGTGTAGATCCTGACAACTTCTTCTGCCGTACCATAAAGGGGAATCCCCCACTGTTTGTTGTAGGTGGGATTACTTCTTAACTGATCAAAGCCATGTTCGTTGATGTCCCGGTCCCCCAGTATGGTGCCATAGGCCCAGTCAAGTTGCGATCGCGGCTCTTTATGCAGCGGAAGGCCCCAGTATGGAAATCGAAGCCGGCCGGTTTTCAAGTCGCCGTAGGGGCCCTCCAGCCGGCCCCACCCGGCGGCCGCCCGCACAAAACCCTCGGCTAAATCATCACCGAACCGATGGTCGTTGCCATGGCCGTCGTTGCGATACGCGATGCTCTTGACCAGTTGCTCGGCAAAGTCCAGGGTACCGTAGTTGTCAAAATCAAGCGGGCTGTCGATCTCCATGCCCGATCCGACGATACCGGACCGGTTAAGATCTCTAAGGTATAGCTCGCCCCAGAGCATCTCGGCCGCGTTCAATCCGTATCTGTTGAGCAGATCGCTGGCCTGGCGCTGTATATCCAGCGTCATCCCATAAGGATAAAATACAGTCGTAAAGCAGGTGGCTTCGTTGCCAATTCCGTCTTCATACCGGCCCCTGCAAGCGGAATGACAGCCGATGCAGGCCTGCGGTCTTTGGCCGGTCCTTGGCTTTCCCGACCGGTACAGGGTTCCCGGTACGGGAGGGCTTTGAAAATCGACCGACATGTATTTTCTTTTGAGATTGTCAAGTTTAAAGGCATAATGTTTCTTCTGCCATAATCGAGCCTGCATCAGGGCCTTCGGATTGTTGACCCGAATACTGCCGGTGCCCATGACGCTGATGGCTTTCAGTCGTTTTGAACCCCAAACCGCACCGAAGCCGCCCTGGCCCGCTGCGCTGCCGGCATCGTGTATCAGGCAGGCCATGCGGCTTAAATTTTCCCCGGCCGGGCCGATTGCCAGGACCGCCGGACGTTGGGTGGTCTGGTCGCCATTTTCACCGGCCGGTTTGAACCAGTCACCATAGGCCTGATTGTCGGCAACATAATGCCAAATTTTTTGCTGGCATTGCCAGGTATCTGTTCCCCATAATGACAGCTGACTGCAATTGCGAATGCGCACCATGTCGTTTCGAATATCCAGCCAAACCGGCTCGTCTGCGCGCCCCTGGATGACGATACCGTCCCAGCCGGCAAACTTGAGCATGGATGAAAATCTTCCACCGAAATTACTGCGGGTGAACCAGCCAATCGGGACGGACTGTACGCCGATTCCCTGTATTTCTGTCCGTCCGGCACCGGCCGGAGTCAGCGTGCCTGACAGCGGAGAAGACATCAGGGTAACGACATTGGCCGGATCAAATCCGTCAATTGTCTTGTCTTTTACAAGATCAAAAAAAATGGCCGACCCCATGCCATGGCCCCCGATCCATTGTTCATATCTGGCGGTGGGCATGGTGCTTGTTATCCTGTCGGTCAGGTTGACTCTTAATATTTGGCCTGCATAACCGTTCATAATATCTCCATATTAATGAAGTGGCATCTTGATGATCGCCCTTTTAAGAAAAATAAAAAATCCCACCTTCATTTACAGGAGTGGGATTTTTATAGGCTGATTCATTTCCAACCCTTTATTTGATTAAAGGATAATTGTATGCCTGGCGAATAGAATCTGGCTCAGATTAACAAAGATAAATGAAAAGTCAAGATAATAGAACCATATTCAAGTGTCATGTCCCCTTTGTATTTTGCAAAACTCGGTTTTAAATCCCGCCTTCAGACCCTGGAGCGCGTACCATTAAAACCGGGATGTTGGAAGATCTGAGGACTTTGTCGGCGATGCTGCCCCTGACCCATCGGTTAACCCCGGAACGACCATGAGTTGCAATCAGGATAAGATCGAATTCCTTAATTTCAGCGAAATCAGCAAGACTGTCCGCTACATTCCCAACCAGAACCTCTGAATGCAACTCTGTACTTTCGTACGCCAGTCGGCTCACGACCTGATCAAGGTAATCCCGGGCAATTTTTTCCCCGGCTGTTTCTCTTTCCTTCATTACCTCCGGGCTTATTGGATAATCTCCACTATAGAATGTGGCCGGCGGTTCGACCACACGCACGAACACAAAATGATTCACCTGACACCCCTCGATAAATGCCTCCACATGAGGGAGAACGCATTCGGCTAGTTCAGAACCGTCTAATGGCACCATAATTTTTTTATACATTGTATTTTCCCCCTTTAGAAACTTAAATGTAATGTTTTCGCATTTTTGATAAAAAAATTTTCGCGCAAAGCCGCAAAGCGCGCAAAGGTAAAGCACTAATTATAGCTTGGCGTCTTTGCGTGAGACCTTTTCGCTTCCGGTTCATCCGGTTTAGTTTCGGGAGATAGAGCGATCGGGCGAACACTGGCTCGGCAGGTGAAGGCGCGCAGCAATTGAGAATCGACAGCGAGAGCGAATCCCCGGCGCGAAGTTGAGCTTCAAAAGTGATTATTTGAATACCGGATACTATTTATGGAACGCTTAAATGTCAATATAAATCAATCCAGCTGGATAACAATTTTACCGAAGTGCCGACCGCTCTGAAGGTATTCATAGGCCTCTTTTACCTGGCCAAAATTGAATGTGCGGTCAATCACCGGGTGAATCCTATTTTGCTCAAGGGCTGCATGGAATTGCTTCTGCATATCGCCGCTTCCCACATATATCCCCTTCACCGACAGGCTTTTTCTAAGGATCGGCAACGGGTTTACCTGACCGTCAAATCCGGTCAGGACCCCCACCAGACTGATGCGACCGTTGATTTTAGCAGATTCCAGTGACCTGGCGAGCGTTCCACCGCCGCCTAGCTCGAGAATCAAATCCGCTCCGATTTGAGAGGTTTTCTGCAAGACTGCACTTTCCCAGTTTGGCGTCGTTGTATAGTTTATCAACTCATCAGCGCCCATTTGCCGGGCCTTTTCAAGCTTTTGATCAGTGCTTGAAAGAAGGATTGCCCGCGCCCCGATATTTTTTGCAAGTTGAAGGGCAAACAAAGCCACTCCGCCGGTTCCCATGATGAGTACGGTTTCACCCGATTTCAATTCTCCCTGAACAATCAGAGCATTCCAGGCAGTTAATCCGGCACATGGCAGGGTCGAGGCTTCTGCATCGGAAAGGTGTGCGGGAAATTTCAAAAAACTGTTTGCGGGACCGTACACATACTGGGCCAGCATGCCGTCTGTCGGTGTTCCGCCCCGGGCTGTTGAGAATTTAGCAGCATCGATATCGCCGCTTTGCCATAAAGGAAAGAAAATTCCCACCACTCGATCACCCGCTTTCAAATCCGTGACTTCGCTGCCCACCTCTTCAACTTCTCCGGCTCCGTCTGACAATGGGATAAGTTCCTGCTTCACGCCCCTGTTGACAGTGATCAGATCTCGAAAGTTTAAAGCCACTGCCTGCACCCGCACGCATACTTCACCGGGCTTTAGCTGCCTTGGGGTCATTTCCCGGACCTGCAGAGCGTCTATCCCTTTTTGACCGGGTTCTATAATATACTTTTTCATTTGGCCTCCTTTGATCAGATAATTCGTGAGAAGTGGAATTATAATAAATATCGGCAGGTTGTCAAAATTCAAAATTTAAACTACCGCTGCCTTTGTCGATCAATCCCATAAACTGGCCTTGAAGCGCAACTGTCACACCACCAACGACAGCTATGATTATCAGTGAAATGTAGCTATTCATCATGATTGCCCTTATCTTCTTCCGATCGGGTTGTGGATTGAAGGCCACCGACCTGCGGTAGGATATCTTTGAAGGCCACACCGTATATCTCCCAGATGGTTATAAAAAGCGCGGCCACGATCGGACCGATGATCATGCCCATAATCCCAAACATAATAATGCCTCCCAGCGTGCCGAAGAAGATCATCAATTCGTGCATCTGGGTGTCTTTGCCGACCAGAATCGGACGAAGCACGTTGTCGATGCCGCCGACAACTATCGCACAAAAAATGCCAAGGCCGCCGGCCTTCAAATAATTACCGCCGGCCGCCAAAATGATGACAGCCGGTCCCCAGACCAGGGCGGTGCCGATACCGGGTATGATTGAAAGCACAGCCATAATAGTTGCCCAGAACACGGCGCTGGGAATACCCACGACCCAGAATGCGATGCCGGCCAGGCTACCCTGCAATATGCCGATGACGGCCGTGCCCTTCAGCGTGGCCCGCGTAACTGAAGTAAATTTGTCCAGCATGCGTTGCTCATCCTGATCCTGCAGGGGTAGATAATAGAGAATCTTGTTCAGCAGTTTGTCGCCGTCCATCAAGAAGAAAAACATCGTGTACAGCATTGCAAACGCCATGAATAATAAATTGACGGCACCCATTGTTGCCGTTGAAAGATTGCTGATCAGAAAGTGACTGATGGTGCCGATGAATTCTCCAGCCTTGCGCCAGATCGTCTCACCGTAGGGTGCGAGCTTGTCATAGTATGGCAGGGAACCCAGCAGTTCGTGAAATTCACCGGGTTGGGCAATTTGCTCCTGGACCCAGGGGGTGACGGTTTGGCCGACTTTGATGGCCTGGGCGGTGACGATTCCCATCAGGAACCCGAGCGGCACAATCACGACAATCACGATTAGAAGCAGCGTACTCAGGGATGCCAGGGCACGACGTCCGCCATACCAATTTTCAAAACGTTTGTACAGGGGGCGCGCCAGGGCTGAAAAGATACCGGCCAGGAAAATTGCCATCAAAAAAGAACGAATCATGGATAAAAAAATAGCCGAAATAAAAATTGCCAGCAAAAGAAGGACGGACTTATTCACCGAATCGCGGTTCATGATTTGGAATCCTTTGTCACATAATTTGTTCGCACAATTCCTGATGTTTATAATCCCAAGAAAAAATGACGAAATGAAGAGGTCGAAAGTTTGGCATGGGCGTTGTATGCCAATGGAGAAGGATCGGGGTTTAAGCGGAACGCTTACCCAGGGCCCCTTTTACAGCCATCAGGCTGCGCACGCGCTCGGTGTCTTTGGCGTCAGATGCTATTTTGATTTCTTTTTCAATGAAGGCGTGTTGTTCTTTTATTTCCGGACCACCGGATTGACTCGCCATTTGAACCCGTCGACTAATGATGTTAACCAACGCTTCAAATGAGGAGTAGATGGCCCGAACCCCCAAACCGGATAAAAAGGCGATTGCTGCGGGTTTCAAATTTCCCGGCTGAAAGCCCTCAGAACCTAAAAATGCAAGGACGACCACTGCGCCTAAAGTGGCGCCGAGCAGCATTCGCGAAAACCATCCCCTGAATCGGCGCGAATCGAACGCAAACTCCTCGGCCACATCAGAGACACGTTTCATCAGGTAGACTGCCGATCCTAACGCACCCCAGAGAAACGGCAGCACCAGTGCGCTGAGAGCCGTCATCCAGGGGATTGCTTTGCTCCCTTCCGGTGGCTTCTGGCCGGAAAAATACTCAAGGGCAATCACGGCGACGATCAGTGCCAATCCGGTCATCAGAATCGGCCATACGGATCTGATGATGCGAGGTGTGTCAACAATACTGCGCCCGCTAACCTGTTTCGCCGGGTAAGTGAGCGCACTCAGGCGATTGTAGTTCTGGATAATTTCCCGCTGAACCTTTATCTGTTGTGTCACATCGTTGCTCTGCACCTGCCGGCTATACAATGCATTGACGACGTCGCCGACGACCGATCCATCTGGGTCCAAACCCCGTTCCGTCACATACTGGACCAGCGCACGAATTTCTTCCTCGGAAACGATATCAAGTGTTTTGCCGCCAACGGCGCCTGCCCCGCGAGTTTCAGCAGCGGCAGATCCGAACTCGGGTTTTGCTGTTTGTAATCTCTTTTCCGCATCATTTGCAGATTCATCCAGATCAGAGTTTTTTTTATCGTTAACTTTAGGATGTGTGCTTGCGGCAACGTTTTGTTTCTCAGGTTTCATGGCCAATGCTCCTTTCGGTAAAGCCCAAAAGCAAAAAAAAGATAGTCATTTTCCAAAGATCGCATTATGAGAGGATAACCTTATGGGATTACTCCAGAAAGATCATTCCTTACCCGCGGTATTTTTCGATATTTGTACCAGGATGTTCTCCAACTTCTCCAGTTCCCTGCCGTATCCGGCCCAATCCCCCTGGCGCAGGTAATCCCTGGCATTATTGTAGTATTTCAAAGCCTGTTCTGCGAGACCGGAGATTTCTCCCGATTCGGGCGCCATAGCGGCAAGATCGTCTTTTTTGATAATGTTAGCGCCAAGTACCCGTCTCAATGCAAGTTCGAGTTTTTCTTCCATTGCTACCCGGCTGCCGAGGGCCACAATTACCCGTTTCAGTTCTGGCAGGGCCGCAGTCGTTGTGATCCCTTTTCTAGCCGGCCGTGCCGGCTGTTGTTTCTGCGACTGCCCGCCTTTTGGGGCAGTTGCTGCCTGGGCGTCGCGCTGCGGCTCCTGCTCGGCCTCCAGATAAATCGGCTCCACATAGATAAATGATTCCCCTACCGGAATGGCCAGGAGATTGCCCCGGATGACCCGCGAACCGCGCTGGCCCCAGAGGCTCAGTTCGCGGGAGATATCGGTCTGTTGATCAATTCTGGCCTCGACCTGCATGGGGCCGTATGCCAGTTTATCTTTTGAAAGTTTATATACCAGCAGGCTGCCGTAGTGGGGCAGATCGCTTCTGGCTGCCAGCCAGCCGATCATGTTGTCCTTTTTTGAGGGCGTATAGGGAAGCATCAGGAGAAATTCCTCTTTATCCTCATCCGGCAGCTTGATGATGATATAGTAAGGCTTCATCATCTGCCGGTTGTCGCCATATATCTCATCCGGTGGCTCCCAGAGGTCTTCCTGGTTGTAGAATACCTGGACGTCCTGCATGTGATACTTGGCGTATGTCTGTACCTGGATCTCAAAGAGATCATTGGGGTATCGAAGGTGCTTTTTAAGATCCGCAGGCATCTCATCCAGGGGTTTAAACAGGTCCGGATATACCTTTGCGTATGTTTTGAGGATGGGATCCTGCGTGTCAATCATGTAGTAGGCGACATGCCCGTCATAGGCATCGATGACCACTTTAACCGAATTGCGGATGTAGTTGAGCTCTTTTTTCCTGAACGGGGTCCTGGATCGTTTGGAGTAAGGATACATGTTGGATGCCGTATAGGCGTCCTGGATCCAATAGAGCCGGCCGCCTGAGACCACCATGTAGGGGTCGGTGTCATAGGAAAGAAAGGGGGCGATGGCGGTCACCCGGTTTCTAATCCGGCGGTTAAACATGATCCGGCTTTCAGGGGTCAGATACGTCGTAAACAGTATCTGCGGATCCTGAAATTGAATGGCAAAAAGCAATCTTCTCATAAAAGAGCTGATCGGAACCCCACCCTTGCCCCCGTAAGTGGCATAGACGTTTTTGTCTCCCTTGGGATAATCAAATTCCTGGGCGCTGGTCTGCACCATGATATATTCAGTCGTTTTTTCTCCGAAATAAATTTCCGGCCGGTCTATCTTCAGGTCGATATCCACCGCGGGGGGGACGTCTTTAATCATGAGTTGCGGCAATCCTTCGGCGGTGACTTCATTAACCGGACTCATGGCCAATCCATATCCATGGGTGTAGATCAGGTGCCGGTTGACCCAGGTCTGGGCCTGGGCTGGAAGCTGATCCACCACCAGTTCCCGTGCGGCCAGCATAACCTGCCGGTATTGATTGTCGATCAGATAACGATCGACATCGACATTGTTAAAATCGTAATAGAGCCTTATCGATTGAATTTGGCGGTAGGTCTGGAGCAGGGGCCGCTCATCCCACACCCGGATGTTTTGAATGGTCACGGCATGGTCTTTGATTTCTTCGGCACTCAGGTTGTTATTGACCTCGAAGTCGACCTCCTGAATATTATTCAGGTTGTATGCCCGGCGGGTAAAATCGATATTATAGGCGATGTAGGGTGATTCCTTGGCCAGTTCATTCGGCTTGACCACGACCTGCTGTACCAGGACCGGAAGACCGGTGGCAAAAACGACAATGGCGCCAACCCATATTGCGGTGCAGATTAAGAGAAGTTTTATTTTCAGTCTGAAGGCGTTGTAAACGATAAACAGGCACATTAGAAAGGACAATACCATTAAAAGCCTGTAAGCGAGGACCTTTATGTTGACATCCGTGTAGCTTGCGCCAAAAGCAGGGCCCTGGGTCGAGTAGAGCACACCGTAGGCTTTTAAATGATAGCCCAATGCGACCAGAAGAATCATAATTCCGGCGAGCACCAGCAGATGTTTGCCGACGTTATCCGCAACTTTGACTTTAGGCAGAGAGGTCGGTCTATCCTCTGCCACAACGAGTTCACCGATTATCTGGACCCCGCCGTCTTTTACATACCATATGACGGTCACCAGTGCGGCAAAGAGCAGGATGATCAGCAACTGTTCCCGCACAAACAGGTAGAAGGGAAGCGAAAAGACATAGAAACCGATGTCCTTGCCGAACACGGGATCCGTACTGCCAAAGGGGTGCTGGTTTAAATAACTGAGCACCATATTCCATTGCACTGATCCCTTTGACGCAATGATAAAACTAACAATCAGAATTGCGGCCAGGATCAGGGTATTCAAAGACCTGCCCGAGACGGGCATTCCGGCTATTTCGGTAATCTTCTGCTCACCTTCGCGATGCAAACGCTGAGCCGCGTAAAGATTGACGGACAAGGTGACGATGATCAGAAACCAGATTACCGCGGCAACTCCGTATTTGCCCAGCGCCATCGTCCAGAACACCGGCGCAAAGTTCAGATTCCCGAACCAAAGCCAGGTGGGATAAATGGAAATAACTATCCCCACCAGGATAATCACCAGAATTGCTAAAATTCCCAATAAGATCGTCGATCTTTTAATTGTCATAATTTCAGGCCCCGTAAGTATGAGATTTGTAAAAGCGCGTTCAATGAGCAGCGATGATAGATCTTAATAGTTTTAAAAGCAAGTATCAAAATATTTGTCAATGGGAATTCTCGTGGCCTAAAATTCAAGCAGGAATTCCGAAAAAGCGAAAAAAGTCTAAAGTCCTCATCCAAAACTGCCGATGCATGAACTAATTCTTGCCGTGCGAATCCCGCTTCGACGGGATACGCAAGATTAATGATATACGCACTACCGAAGTCATGCAATTTCGGCTTATTGTCGAAAATGCAAGCCGCCTGATCCGCAGGTGGTCCTTGACTCCCGCCTTATTATGGTTCTTGTCGTTGGTTGGTTTAGTTGTAAAATTTAGAGATAGAGGAGGACTTATTATGACCGAAACTGAAGTCGAAAAAAGCGAAAAAGGTTTTGTACCGACCCTCTTGCTTGCCATTTTTTTAGGAGGGCTTGGAGTTCATCGTTTCTTTGTCGGAAAAATTGGTACTGGAATATTGCAGCTAATAACACTTGGCGGACTTGGAATATGGGCTTTGATTGATATCATCATGATAATCGTTGGATCCTTCAAAGATAAAGCCGGTTTGCCAATAAAAGCGTAATTACAACTGAACCAGTCAACGACGCCTCCTTAATTTTTCAAGTTCTGCATATCGCCTAGCAAAATGAAACGGGCTTATTTTGGTGCCCGTTCCCTTAACCCCGCGCATTCGGCTGGGTCTTGTGATTTGATTGTATTTTGGTGGTTCGGTAGATAGAAGCACCCCTATCAATCAGTGCTGACAGTCCTGATATGTGTTCCATAGTGGATACAACGATGCCATCCAAGGCGACGTTTATTTTCCGAAGCCTCCCTATTCATCTTGAATAGCGACGCGAACTCGGGTCTGCCTTTTACAGCCTTTCCTTCGGTAAAATAGGCGACGGTGTCGTATCCCTTGATCGCAACTCCAGCAGGGTCAGTTGCGACGAGCTTGCTATGACCCCCGGCCAGTACCCATGCCAAGGGCACGACAGCCAAGCATATTACTAAAACACCAATTGAGTGAAGCTCAATTGGTGGGTACTCGGTATCTGGTACTGGGTATTGGTTTTAAGGAATGGGTTTGATTTTTAATATATCACCCGCAAGGGCCATATAAAATGAGTTACGCAAGGCTACCAAACCAATACCTGATAGCCAATACCCAATACCTGCTAATTGGGCTTCGCTCAATTAGGGTAAAAGAGTTGTCTTTACGGCCTTTGAATTTAATCCTGCCATACAGATCTCCTTCTGTTTAATTGTATTCGGTTACCCGGCTGGTTGCGATTTCTTGTGATTAGACCCGAAGCAACCCCTCGTCTAACATTTATTTCATTTGCGAAAGCTCATGGGAAATCTCATCCAGCTTGTCCAATATGATATCGATTTGGTTCCAGGTAATTTAAAACTGACTCACGCTGACCACCATATCTTTCGGCCCCGGCCTTCCGCCGGTGATGCGGTTTACCTTTTCAATTTTTAAACTCCTTTTCCGGTCGTCCGCTTTCAAAGCGTCGGCGCGATCCGCATTTCGGTCTCCCGGGAGTTATCGGGCGTCTGGGCGCTTGTGCGGATTTCCGCGAAAATGATCAAACAAAGCGTAAAAATGACTATCATCAGAATGATTTTTGGCAGGCCTATTTTTCCAAATGTCTTCATATCGTATTTCTCCGATCCGTAGCTGTTTGGATTAGTCTTAGTGGGCGTTGTCGTCCTCGTAATCGATATAAGATAAATATTAATTGAAGTTTGATTGAGCCCAAGCGGTCAAGTCGGTGGCCTTCATACGGATTTGGTAATTCGGCTAATGATCGGAAGCGATTAGCATCCCAATATCCGAGGAGGATATCATGGGATGGCGATCTCGAAAAAATGAGGCTGGATAAATGGTAATGGTCGACTCATCCGTATGAATCGATTATTTTAACGGGCAGCTTACGTGGCAGACGAATTTACTGAATAGTCTTCTGTCAGGTGTTCCTGTAATAACCGGTGATTTAATCCTGACAGAAGTTTTGCAAGGATTCCGGTCTGATGCTGAATATGAATCAACAAAGTGTCTATCAAATTAGCCCCGCTGCCGCCATGATATCCGGCACTTTCTCCTCTTTGCCGATGGCCATGATATGGACGCCGTCGCACATTTTTTCATCATGAATGCGTTTGATCATGCGGCCGGCGATCTCGATGCCCCTGGCCAGGGCCTGGCCCTTGGGGGCCGAGGCCATTTCATCGATTAAGTCCTGGGGCACGAAGACACCGGCGATATTTTTGTTCATAAAGCGCGCCATGGGAGCAGAGGTCAGCAGGATGATACCGGCCAGGATCTTAACGTTGAACTGCCGGGCATAGTCCATGAACTCTTTAAATCGATCCAGGTCGTAGACGGCCTGGGTCTGGATGAACTCGGCACCGGATTCTATTTTCTTTTCAAACTTGATCAGCTGGGGCTCGAGCGGGTCGGCCTCGGGTGTGACAATCGCTCCGGCACAAAAAGATACCGCCCCGTCCAGTTCATTTCCGCCCAGGTCTTTGCCTTTTTCCAGGGTGCGGACGGTCTCCAGCAATTGGCTGGAATCCAGATCAAAGACGCTTTTGGCCTCCTTATGGTCGCCCAGCATGATGGAATCCCCTGTCAGGCAAAGTACATTTTGGACACCCATGTAGGAGGCAAATATCAAATCCGCCTGCAGCGCCATGCGGTTGCGATCGCGACAGGTCATTTGCAAAATGACTTCACCGCCTTGCTCTTTGACCAGCAGGCAGCCGCCCAGGGACGGGAAGCGCATGACCGAACTTTGATGATCGGTGACATTCATGGCATCCACTTTGTCTTTTAACAGCTCGATGTGGTGCTTGAATTTTTCGAGATTGGTCCCCTTGGGAGGCGCGACTTCACTGGTGACGACAAATTTGCCGGACTCTAAAGCTTCTTTGAATGGAGTAGGCATAGGGTGCTTCCTTTCTTTTTTCCAAGAACGCTCTAACTAAATTCTTTTAATTTTAATGGCTAATTTTTCCGGGAGTAATGGAGTATTGGAGAATTGGAGTGTTGGATTAAAATTGAATGGATTCGATTTAATCCTTATTTCCATTACTCCAACACTCCATTGCTCCATTATTCCAATTTTAGTTTCCCCGGCTTGGGTTCTCCCAGGTGGTTGCGGGGCTTTTGATATATTTTCATGGACTCCAGCCGCCCCAGTTCATTGAGACGGTTGTAAATCAGGGTCCAGACACAGTCCTTGTTGACATCGATCTCGCACTTGCCGTGGTTGGTGCCGCCGCAGGGACCGTTGACCAGACCCTTGTGACAGTTGGTTACCGGACAGATGCCGCCGGTCTCACCGATGATGCAGGTGCCGCACTGGGTGCAGATTTCATCAAAGGTGCCGAAAGCGGTTTCCTTGCCGATAAACAGCGTATCCAGGGCCGGCACCACCATTTTCTTTAACTGCCGGGCGATGGTCTGAACGCCGAAGGCGCAGCTGGTGATCAGCAGTGTGTCGGATTGTTTGATCTGCTCGCCAAATTCACCCAGGAACTCACGGGTCAAATTGTCACAGGCGACCGGCACCACCGTGGACCCGGTAATCAGCTTGCCCTTCTCCGACAGATCCTGCTTCAGGGCCCGGACTTCCGGCTCACCGCCGGTGCGCGTCAGTGTGGTGCAGGTCCCGCAACCGATGATGAAGATCCGGTTGAGCCCTTTCAGAAGCCGCTCAATTTCTGCTTGCGATTTTTTTTGTGTGATGGATCGAATCATGCTCCATTCTCCTCTTTTTCCAGATCACAGCGGAGGCAGCGCGTTGCCTCGCGGCGGCCCTCCTCCTCGGTGAAACCTTTTTCAACTTCCCGAAAATCATTGATGCGTTGCCCGGCATCCTCTAGGCCGACTTCGATGCGGGGTTGGTCTTCGGTGCTTTCCTGATCAAGCGCCAGTCCCGTGGCCGTGTGCCGGGGGGATTTTTCATCCGGAATATACACCGGGCTATCGTCACCGGTCAGATACTTGTTAATGGCGATGGCGGCGCGTCTGCCGGAAGATATGGCACGGATGACAAAGGTGGGGCCGGTCGTGAAATCGCCGCCGGCAAACACGCCCGGTATGTTGGTGGCCAGGGTGTTGCTATCGACCACCAGGGTTCCCCAGAGTTCACGTTCCAGCTGGCTGTCGGCGTCCAGAAAGGACATGTCGGCTGCCTGACCGATGGAAATAATCACGTTGTCGGCATCCACAAAGCGGGTATCATCGAGATCGCAAGTGGGATTAAAGCAGCCTTCGTCGTCAAACACACAGACACAATGGGTGAATTCGATGCCGCTGACGCGACCCTCTTGCTGGGTAATTCTGCTGGGAGAAGCCTCCGAATTGATGACGATACCCTCGTCGATGGCTTCGTCCACATCCTGTTCCCAGGCCGGCATTTCGTCTCTGGGTTCCAGGCAGAATATATGGGCATCCTGGGCGCCGGACCGCAGGGCGGTACGGGCCACATCCACGGCAACGTTTCCGCCGCCGATGATTACCGTTTTGCCGCTGAGCGGCACCTCTTCGCCGGCGCGGACCTGGCTTAAAAATTCCAGGCCGTAGTATAGGCCTTCGAGATCTTCATCTTCCCCGGGGATACCGATGCGTTTGCTGGCCTGGGCACCGGCGGCAATAAACACGGCGCTGTAGCCTTCAGTGAGCAGATCGTTAAACGTGTGTTTGGCGTCAATCGGTGAGTTGTAGCGGATATCGACGCCGCAATTCTTAATGTACTCGATCTCTTCTTCAATCACCTGGCGTGGCAGCCGGAACTCGGGCACGGCGATGCCGAGCATGCCGCCTGCGACGGGCTGGGCCTCGAAAACCGTGGTCTGATAGCCCATTTTAGCGAGAAAGTAGGCGCAGGTCAGCCCGGCCGGACCGGCTCCGGCGACGGCGATTTTTTCCTTGCGGGTCACCGGGAACGGGTCTCTGCCGGGGCCGAGATTTTCAAAATACCAGTCGGAGGCCAGGCGCTTGAGGGCCCGAATGGCGATCGGCTGATCGAGCTCGCCGCGCCGGCACTTATATTCGCAGGGATGGATGCAGATACGGCCGCAGACTGCCGGAAACGGATTGCGTTCGCGAATGATTGCAACAGATTTTTCATATTCGCCTTCGGCTATGGCGGCCACATAATTGGGCACATCAATGCCGGCCGGGCAGGCATGCTGGCAGGCCGAAATAACCATGGAGTCGCACACGGCCCCGGCACAGCGGTGTTCCTTGATGTGGTCTTCGTATTCCCTGAGAAAGTATTTTAACGTCGACAGGGCCGGCTTGGGGCAGGCCTGCCCCAAGCCGCACAGAGACGCCTCGGTCAGGGTTTCGCCCAGCTCCCGGATGGTGTCGATATCTTCCAGGCGGCCCTGGCCGGCTGTGATACGCGTCAGGATCTCCAGCAGCTGGGTCGTGCCCAGACGGCAGGGTGCGCATTTGCCGCAGGACTCTGATTGGGTGAAGCTTAAGAAAAAGCGGGCGATTTCAACCATGCAGTTGTTTTCATCCATCACCACCATGCCGCCCGAACCCATGATGGCACCGATTCTCTGAACAGTGTCGTAATCGATTTCCAGGTTCAAAAACTGGGCCGGCACGCAGCCGCCGGCGGGTCCGCCCATCTGAACCGCTTTAAACGCCCGGCCTTTGGGGATGCCGCCGCCGATATCGAAAATTACCTCTTTGACGGTGGCTCCGATGGGCACCTCCACCAGGCCGGTATTGTTGACCTTGCCGGCCAGCGAAAATATTTTGGTGCCCTTGCTGTCGGCGGTGCCGACCTCACCGTACCAGTCGGCCCCGTTTTTGACGATCAGCGGAACATTGGCCCAGGTCTCCACGTTGTTGATATTGGTGGGTTTGCCGTCGATGCCGGCCTGGGCCGGGAAAGGCGGTCTGGCCCGCGGCATACCGCGCTGGCCTTCAATCGAGGCCATCAGGGCCGTTTCTTCACCGCAAACAAAGGCCCCGGCGCCTAATCTGAGTGACAGATCGAAATTAAATCCGGTGCCGAGGATGTTTTCTCCCAGCAGACCCAGCTCTTTGGCCTCGTCAATCGCAAGGGTCAGGTGGTCGACGGCAATGGGATATTCTTCCCGCACGTAGATGTAGCCGTATTCGCTGCCCATGGCGTAAGCGCCGAGCAGCATGCCTTCCAGAACAGCGTGGGGATCGCCTTCTAAAATGGCACGGTCCATGAATGCACCCGGATCACCCTCGTCGGCGTTGCATACCACGTATTTGGGCCGGCCCTCGGACTGCCGGGCAAATTTCCATTTGAGCCCGGTGGGAAACCCGGCGCCGCCGCGGCCCCTGAGCTTGGCCGCCAGCACTTCCTCGATGACCTGCTCGGGTTTCATTTTGGACAGTGCTTTGACCAGTGCCTGGTAGCCGCCGGCGGCAATGTAATGTTCGATTTTGGTGGGATCGATGCGGCCGCAATTTGCCAGGACCCGGCGTTCCTGCTTGGCATAAAAGGGGATCTGGTTGCGGTGAAAAATCGGCTGGAAGGTTTTCGGCACACGATAGGCCAGCCGGTCGATCAGCTGGTTTTTTTTCAAGGTCTGGCCGACAATCGCAACGGCGTCATTGGGCTCCACTTCCTGATATTGAATGCCCATTGGCTCGATGGCGATCACCGGCGCTTTGGCACAGAATCCGTGGCAGCCGGTGGCACGAACTTCAACCTGTCGCGCGAGGCCCTGACTTTTGACCTCATCGTTTAATGCCTCCAGAACGCCGGCCGCACCGTACGCGCGACAGCCGGTCATGCACACGTGCACTTCGACAATGCCTTCTTCTCTGCGGGATAAAATATTGTTGCGGAGCCACTCCAGCTGTCCGATGGTTGAAAGCTTCTCCATTTTATGCCACTCTCTCCCTTGATAGCGAATAAAACCGCCGTGATTTACGGAGGCTTTGGATAGGTTTTATCGTTAATCTTAGCTCATTAATACAAATCACTTCTTTTGATACTCTCCCAGGACGCTGTTGACCTTGGTCGGGGAAAGTTTACCGAAATAATCGCGGTTGATCATCATGGTCGGGGCCAGAAAACAGGCGCCCAGACAGGCGACGGTTTCCAGGGTAAACTGGTAATCCGGGCTGGTTTCACCCTCCTTGAGATCCAATTCTTTTTGCATCAACCTCAGAATACTGCGGCCGCCTTTGACGTGGCAGGCAGTGCCACGGCAGACCCGGCACACATATTTGCCCTTTGGTTTCAGCGAAAATCCGGAATAAAACGTGATGACGCCCTGGACCTGTGATGGGAACAGTTTCAGGGCCGCTGCAATCGGTTCAATCGTCTGCGGGGGGACGTAGCCATAAGTTTCCTGCACATCCTGCAGCAGGGGAATCAGCCCCCATTTTTCCTTTTGGTGCCGGCCAATGATCGCATCGAGTTTGGCAAGATCGACTTTGTGTGGATCCATATTATAGCCTCGGGTTACTGTGTTTGAACTTCTTTATGTTTGGTCGAAAATTTGACTGAAGTACCTTTTACGAATAGGCTCACGGCCTAAGGCTCAAGGTTTTAAACGGATGATAGTTTTTTCATAAACCGTGTGCCGTGCGCCCTGTGCCTTACGCCTTTTCTATTTTTACTTCGATTGTCTTCCAGCCGGCAGCGCTGGGGACCGTCAAATCTGACAGGTCGAATAGGTTCATGGCCTCGTTATTTTTAACCCCTGTGGGTACAAAAAGGTGACCTGGATTTAAGCCGGTTTTCATTTGGATTTCACGTGTCAACATGCCGAACTGAGAGTTGACAGTAACCGTATCGCCGTTATCAAGTTCGAGGTCGGCTGCGTCCCGGGGCGACATTTCAATTTTTCCGGCGGATGCAAATTCCCGCATACGTTCCGAGGCCCCGGTTCGGGTGCCGCTTCCCAGCTGATATCGCTGGGTGCCGACAATTGCCGTAAACGGATACTCCGGGTCGGCCGATTTGCCTTCGGTTGAAACCACCGGATAAAAAGAAATCAATTCATCTGCCGCTTTGGAATTGAACAGGGCCTTATCGCTGGTCGTTTCAAGCCAGGCTTGGCTGCTGCCGTAGAGTGAGGCATACAGCGGTATCAGCTGTCGGATTTCTTTTCTTATATTTGCGATGGATTCATCGGGCTGGCTGCCACCCAGTCTGGCTGCCAGCAGGTCTAGAATCTCCCAATCTGCTTTGGCTTTGCCGGGAGGCTGGACCACCGGATCGAAAGATTGAATTCGGCCTTCGAGATTGGTAACGGATCCTTGCTTTTCGCTGATAGCGGCTCCCGGCAGAACGGCATCTGCGATTTTAGCCGTAGCACTGCTGATAATATCCTGCACTACCAGAAGATCTAATTTTTGAAGTGCCTTTTGTACCCGGTCACTTTGCGGCAATGCCCGCAGCGGGTTTTCTCCCATGATGTAGAGGGCTTTCAAGCTGCCTTTTTCAGCCGCTTCAATCATGCGCACCATGTTAAGTCCGGCATCCGGTGAGAGATTTGTTTTCCAGTTTTTCTCCCACTTTTTTCTGGCTGTATCATCACCCAGGGATTGTCGGCCGGGAAGAAGATCCGGTGAAGCGCCCATATCCATGGCACCCGCCTGATTGTTTTCTTTGGCAAGAACGTAGATCCCGGCACCGGTGCTGCCCAGGCTGCCGGTCATCAAAGACAGATTGAGAACTGCCCCCAGCGTGTGCATGGCGTTATTTTGCTGGAGGATGCCGTGTCCGATGACAAAGGCGACCTTCTTACCTTTTAATAAATCAGCAGTTCCTTTGATGGCGTCCGTTGCCAGACCGGTTATGCCGCTGACCTTATCCATGTCCAGCGATGACAGGCCGTAGCGAAAAAGACTGAAACCTTCCGTGTAGCGGTCGATAAATTCGGGATCATAGGCTTCCTTTTCATGCAGCAGGGCGGCGATGCCGTTGAGCAGTTCAAGGTCAGTTTGGGGATTGATGGATAGCCACCTGCTTGCATAATTGGTTAATTCCGTTTGGCGGGGATCCACCACAATCAATGGAATACCCTGGTGAGCCGCTCTTTTGAGATAGTAGCTGACTACCGGAGCCGAATGGTTGGGATCTGCTCCCAGAGATAAAATAACCTCGGCTTGGGCCAGGTCGGCCAGTCGATTCACCCGATATCCGCCATTCGTTTTCTCATCAAAAACTTTCAGCAGGGATTGGCCGAAAATGTAGCCGCCGTTGTCCACATTATTCGTGCCGATGAATAACCGGGCAATTTTTTGAAAGAGATAATTTTCTTCATTCGAGCATTTGGAAGAGCCCAGAAAGGCAATGCTCTGGGGACCGTTTTCGTGTTTAATGTCCATTAATCGGCCGGCTACCAGCTCCAGCGCCTCCTCCCAGGATGCCGGGACCAGGTTTTCTTCATGGTCAGCGTTGTTTTTGCGAAGCAGGGGGGCGACCAGGCGATCGGTTGCATTTAAAAAATCGTGGGCAAAGTGTCCCCGGACACACAGGGTTGCACCATTGACACTTTGCGGCAAATGGGCCGGATTGACTTCGATAATATGGTCGTCTGCGGCGCCCATGGCCAGGTTGCAGCCGACGCCGCAGAAACCGCAAATTGAATCCGATTCGAATGCCGGGCTTCCCACAAAGCGGGAATTTTTGGTTGACAGGGCCCCGGTCGGGCACAGGCTGACGCAGGTGCCGCAGAATGTGCAGCTGGATTGCTCCAGGCCCAATTCATGGGCGGTGGCCGGGCGGGACCCGAAACCGCGCAGGTTGTAGTCGATGGCCCCAACAACCACCAGCTCGTGATCGGCCCGGATGCATTTACCGCACAGGATACATTTGCTGAGATCCCGGATCATAAATGGATTGGCCTGTTCGAGAGGCTTGAAATTGGGCATGGGGTAGAGGTCTGTCTCGCCGATTCCCAAATTGGCAGCCACCTGGCGCAGCTGGCAGCTGTTGCCCTTGCTGCAGACAATGCAGGATTCCGGGTGTTCGGCAATCATGAGCCGCACGATGTTGCGACGATGTTTGACGATGCGCGGGGATGCGGTTTGTAAAACCATGTCCCGGGCGGTCGGGGTGACACAGGAGGCCATCAGGCGCCCGGTGTTTTCATCTTCCACCAGGCACATGCGGCAGGCGCCAAAGGGCTTTAGGTCCGGATGATGACAGAGCCTGGGAATTTTTATGCCATGTCGTTCAGCAGCGTCCAGAATGCTCATTCCGGCAGGACAGGTGATCTTCTTGCCGTCGATGGTCAAAGGGATGGTATCCAAGGGACAATCTCCTTTTTAATACAAACTTTGAAATTGTATCTTAAGAAGAGATAACAGGCGTTAAAATGTTAATCGACAGGGAGTACTGGAGTATTGGAGTTTTGGAAAGATTTATTAAATTCGGATTTTGATCCTTATTTATCCAAAACTCCATTACTCCATCACTCCGGCCTATTATTTCCTGGCTCTAATGTCATCTAATATAGACAAGTATGATGCCATAATAAATTTGGAAGTTACTTGAGCTTCGCTGCGTCCAGGTAGAGTTTGAGATTTTCTTCCGCTCCGATCGTGATAATGTGAACCCCCTGGCACAGGTCCTTAAGTCCGGTCACGATGTCATTAAAAATTTCAATGCTGGCTTTTTGCCGGTTGGGCGCCCGGGTCAGCTTCTGGATGATCCATTCCGGGACCATGCCGGATTTGATATGGCGGTTGAGAAAGCGCGCCATGCCGGCGGTCCGCAAAATCATAACTTCTGCAATCACCGGAACATTAAAGGTTTCCGCCTGTTTCAAAAACTTGGCAAACTGATCCACATCGAAAATCGGCGTCGTCAGGAAATATCCGGTGCCCAGTTTGGTCATCTCCTCCATTTCTTTCATTTCAAGATCCGGCACGTTTTTGCCCCAGGAGGATTCCACGCCGGACCCGACCAGGAAATCGGCCTTCGAATCAAGGGTATCTCCTTCGACCGTCTGCCCTTGCCGGATATGCTCCAGGACGGACTGCAGTTTACCGGCGTCTACGTGGAAAAACATCATTTCCTGTAAACTGTCGCCGGTGATGCGATAATCTTCGGTAAAGACCAGTAGATTGTCAATCCCGGCACTATGGGCGTCCACCAGATCTTTTTGCAGCTGCAGACGATTTTTGTCCCGGGTGGTGGTCTGGTAAATCGGTTCGAGCTGGTTGGTATTTAACAGTTCACAGGTCTTGATGGTGTCGCCAACAATACCTTCAAATTCCACTTCGGATAGAGACACGCCGTCGACCCGTCCGCGCACCTGGCTCAAACTGCGGACTAAATCTTCCGGTTCCTGATCAACCGGCGCCTGGACTTCCGACGTGACCACAAATTTCTTTTTTTGCAAGGCTTCTTTAAGCTTCATAATTGCCCCCGTTTGGAATGAATAATGAATATTGACTATTGAATAATGAAGGAGTCCTTTCGATTTAAAATTATAAAATTAAATGACCGAGCCAAGCGAATTCCTCGATTAGTCATTATTCATTAGACATTTTTCATTTAATTAGCGCAGTCCCAGCAATCTCGCTACTTCTTCCTTCAGTTGCGGCAATGGAAATGGCTTGGAGAAGCAGGCGTCGGCGCCGTGCTCCTTCATTTTTTTAAATTTTTCTTCGTCCAGATATGCAGATAAGACGATAATTTTGGTGTTCTGGGTTTCCGGATTTTCTTTGATCTTTTTACAAACCTCATAGCCCTTGATATCGGGCATCATTATATCGAGGATCAGCAGATGGGGTGCAAAATGGTTGACCTGCAGACCGGCTTCGAATCCGTCCGAAGCGGATATCACCTCATAATCAAATTCGTCTTCCTCCAGGGCCTGGACGATCGTCTCAACGATAATGGGGTCATCATCGACCACCAGAATTTTTTGCTTCACCTCGGTCGGCTCTTCAGCGGGAACCGGGATGCCCTGTTTGTGCATGAATGCCAGCAAATCCGACCGGTTGATGCGACGATGGCCTCCCACGGTCTTGTAAGCCTTGATATGACCGGATTCGACCCAGTTAATTATGGTTTTGGGAGACACATTGCAGAACTGGCTGGCTTTAAATACGGTGAGTACGTCCTCCATGATCGGCTCCTTCTGTTTTTACAGTTATTATAGTTTTTATAGTTATTTTAAATAAAACAGTTTGTCAAGTATTTTTTTATTTTAGCAATATTTTATTTAGTATACTGATTTAATTAAACTAATTTAAAAGAAATAGAATTTTATCAAAAACAAAATACAATTATTATAGTTATTGCAGAATAAATATGTGGCAAGGAATATATTACGATGGAAAGGCGGATTAAAATTAATTTGAATCTTCAAGTTCCCGGGGGTTTACCTCACTATTCATACTGGCCAAGATCAAATCCTGTAACCGGCTGATATCGGTAGGTAGAAACGTCGGGGAAACCTTCCGGCAAGTGCAAGCCTTTCAGCTTGTCAGAGAAAGTAAAGGCAAGGAAGCCACGCCTTCAGGATGGAAGCCCGCTAAATTGACCCTGAAGCCCGGCCCGGATCTCGTTGGAAAAGTCTGGGAAGTTTGGAAAACCGATATGGCGTTCGATTAAATTAAATGAGGGGTCGGGTTTTTTTTAAAGACGACCCGCTACGTGGGTAATCGCCACCGAAACCGCATGAACTCAGACAGCATCCGTTTTCCGGTAGCGATCACCCACTCCGCTTGAACAGTAGCCCAACGCCGAAAACTCCTCGGCCCCTCAATTAAAAAATACTCAATTGGTTTTAACGCAATTGGGATATAACTGCCGGCGCGATATATGGCGATTATGCATGTTATGCAGAGACAGCAGAAGCCAGCGAGCGCAGAATAAAATAGCAGGAAGTTGCGCCGGCATCCTGGTGTCCGATGGTCCTTTCTCCCAGGCGGCTGGCGCGGCCCATTTTAGCCAGCATGTCTGTGGTGGATTCCATGCCCTGTTTGGCAGCCTGTTCAAAGTCCGCCAGGGCTCCTGCCAGGGATTTGCCTTCTTTTTCGGCTGCTTCGATAGCCCTTACGGCCGGTGAGAGAGTGTCGATCAGGGTTTTATCACCCAGACTGGCTTTACCGATATCCAGAATGCCCTGTTCGCCGGTTTGAAAAATCCTTACCAGGTCGTCCAGATCGACCTCGCTTTTGCCGGCACTTTCCTGGGACAGTTTCAGAAAAAAAGTTCCGTACAAAGCGCCCATCGCACCACCGACCGAGTTTAATACCACCATACCGACATCCTTGAAAAGCGATCCGACATCCGCGGCTGAGGTTACGGCCAGTTTTTTCTTCACTTCCCGAAAGCACTTGGCCATGTTGACCCCGTGGTCTCCATCGCCGATGGCGCCGTCCAGGTCCGAGAGGTATTCTTTTTCATCTTCGATGGTTTCGCACATGCTTTCCAGAGCTTTTAACATTTGTGGTGTTGTGATGGCATCGGTCATGGTCCTATTTTCCTTTTAAGCGGATTAGGTGTTTTGTGGCAAAATATCGACAATTTGCGGTCTATGTTATGTTGCCGTATGCGATGAAAAATAAAAGGTTTCAGGTTTCAGGTGTCAGGGAGTGGAGATGCTGCACACTGAAACTTCGAATGAAACTTCACAGAATTAAATAGCGAACCGCAGAATATCGAATGTCGAAGGGTGGAATCGCTTCGCTCAGGCATTTTTATAAATTAGATAGAATTCCTTTAATCCAGCAACCCAGTATCAGATAACAGAGAACAGAAGTCAGAAGACAGAAATTCCGACTTCGAACCGCCTTGCGCTGCATGCTATGCCCCATGCACTTGGCTCGCGGTCCTAAAATTCCACCTTCACCGTTATTTCCGCGTCCTATACCTCTGCCTTATTCACATAATTAAAACCGATAGGATTCCACAATTCGTCATTCGTCATTCGAAATTCGTCATTCCATTGTGCCCCGCACCCCGCACCTCGTAACCCGTACCTCGCACCCCACAACCCGCACCCCGCTAATTACCCAATCACCTTAAAGCATGGGCTATCCGCCGGAGCTGCCAGCAGCTCTTTTAATTCCGCATCCAGCTTCATCAGGGTGACTGAAAAGCCTGCCATTTCAAGGCCGGTAAAAAACTCACCGACCAAGGAATGACCCACTTTAATGCCCCTTTCGTCCAGCATCTGTTTGACCTTGCGATAGCAGATGTACAATTCTAATTGGGGCGTGCCACCCAGCCCGTTGATCAAGACGGCGACTTCATCGCCGGACTGGTACGGCAGGTCTTCAATGACCTCGAGGGCCATTTTTTCGGTAACCTCGTCGGCCGTCAGCATTTTAATTTTTGCGGTTCCGGCCTCACCATGATGGCCCACCGCATATTCCATTTCGTCTTCGGCCAGGGTAAAGGTCGGTGACCCTTTGGCCGGTACCGTGCAGGGTGAAAGGGCGACACCCAGGGTGCGGGTATTGCTATTTACTTTTTCCACCGCCGCTTTGCATTCCTGCAAACTGCCGCCGGCTGCCGCCTTGGCGCCGGCTACCTTCCAGGCCAGAAAGGAACCCACAACACCGCGGCGCTTGTTTGCCTCTTCTTTGGGACCGGATCCCACATCGTCGGTGCCGATAACCTGTTCGACTTCAATGCCCTCGGCTTTGGCCATGTCGGCCGCCAGTTGAAAATTCATGACGTCGCCGGCATAATTCCCTAAAAGAAACAATACCCCTTTGCCGGCATTGGCCGCTTTGGCCGCTTCGAAACAGGCCAACGGCGGCGGAGACGTAAATATTTCACCGACTGCCACCGCATCGAGCATGCCCTGGCCGACAAAGCCGATGAACGCCGGCTTATGGCCTGAGCCACCGCCGGTGACGACCCCGACCTTGTCCGCTACGGGCGCATCGGTTCGAACCACCGTTCTGGCCGTATCCAATTTGTGAACATACTTTTTGTGGACATCCAGAAAACCTTCCAGCATTTCATCCACCACATCATACGGATCGTTGATGAATTTTTTCATAGTCATCCTCCAAATTTAGTAAATATTGAAAATTTTCGATTGAATATTGAAGATTTAAGGTTCGCCTCCGGCGGATCTATTTTAAAAAAGAAGGAGCGAAGCGACATCCACAAATATTCAATTTACAATATTCAATTTTCAATTCTCATTTGTCATGCTCAGTGGCATAATCATAGATCCGCTGGATTTTGGATTCCGAACGCCCGCCGGGCTCATACTCGGCCTTCATCCAGATGCTCACCAGGCTCTTGGCCAGTTGAACGCCTGTGACCTGCTCGCCCAGGGTCATAATATTGGCATTATTGCTTTTTATCGAACGTTCGGTGGAATAGGCATCCGCACAGAGCGCCGCATACGCGCCGGGTACCTTGTTGGCCGTGATGCACATGCCGATTCCGGTGCCGCACATCAATATGCCGCGACCATTTTTGCCGGATGCCACGGCTTCTGCCACATCTATGGCCACATTGGCATAAATTGGATCCTCACTGCCGAAATCTTCACATTCATATCCCAGCTCGGCCAGATGTTTGATAATGGCCTCTTTAAGTCCCGCTGCGTTGGGGTCACAGCCGATTGCTATTTTTTTCATTTGTGCGTCTCCTCATATATTGTAACAGTTTGGGTGTTTAAAAGAAGCCGCGAATTAACACGAATTTCCACGAAGTTTAATTTTTCAATATAAGTGCCCCTGCTTTTGGCGATTGATAAATTCGTGATAATTCGTGTCAATTCGTGGCTAACTATATTTTAACAGGCTAAAATCATTCCTTTTATTTAATTTAAAATCCCCTGCTCAAATTGCCAGAGCGGTTTTGACGAAATTTACAGATCTTTCCATCACCTGCCGGATCTCCTCTAAGTCGACCGGCAGCGATGCCCTGCGTGGTGAGGCATCCGGCGCCCGCCTGATCCTCAATGGGATCTCAAGTGATATCGGCACCGGCTCCGAGAGGCCTGCCAGCTCTTTTAATATCTTTTGGTAATCGATGGTGCCTTTCCCAATTTCCGTGAAATACCATCCGGAGTCATCGAAGGCAACATCTTTTACATGATAATGGACGGCACAGTCGCGCACAAATTTATAATCTTCCTCCGGTCGTATTTTTTCAAAACAATGGGACAACAGATTGCCGAAGTCGTAATTTATTTTTACATTTTCATAATCGATTTCTTCAATCAGATTTGCGGCCGGCTCACCGGAGTCCATAATATTGGCTTTGCCGTCTCCCGGATTTTCTAGAACAATTACCATTTTCAATCCGGTTGCTGTTTGTCCCAATGCCTTAATATTTTGCATGAATTGTTTTTTGTTCTGCAGCGGGGCAGCGTTGGATACGATATATTTTGCGCCAAGCTTTTTGGCGAATGCCATGCGATTTTTAAATACCGCAACAATCCCGTCCCGCGACAGGTCCACATGGGATGAGAAGGAAAGACACTTTAAATTGTGCTCGGTCAGCAGTGTTGTGATCTTGGCGGCATTGTCGTCATTAAAATAGTCTTCGGTGAAAGGGTCCGTGTAGCCTTCGATAAACGCTATTTCAACCAGATCGACACCGGCCCGGGAGATTTCTTTGAAGGCGGTTGCCAGATCGTAGCCGTCATAGGCGGCCGTGCTGATTAGAATCGGATTATTCATTATTTCAGGGAGAATAAATTGTTTTCGATAAATTGCCAGGTTTTCAAATAATCGTCGCCGGATATCAGGCGTTCAAATTCCGCGTTGTCGATCTGCTCCAAAAGTCGCCAGATCTTGTTGGAAATTCTGCTGTTGGCTTCAAATGTTCCGATAATATCCCAGCGGGTGGGTGAGGTATCCGAAGTCATATAGTCCTGGTAGTCGTACTTTTTTAGGTAGTAAAGAAATTCGATATATTCCAGGAAATGCTTGGTGCCGCAGAAGTAGTCCCAATCCCATTTGCCGTCGTTGTCGTTGATGTGGATATAGGCTTTGTAAGGACTTTCGGACAGCAGCACAAAGGCTTCGGCCGGGTTTTCGTTGCCGTACATGGAGTGCCCGAAGTCAAGGGTGATCCCCATGTCCTTGTTTTGAATATCGTTGAGCAGGCACAGGGCTTTAGCCGCCGTGTCGACAAAACAGCGCCCCCTGGTCTCACTGGGTTTGTATTCGACGAAGAGCGGAATTTCCGGACGGTGGGCTCCGGCTTCTCCGAATGCATCCACCAGGTATTTCCAGGTGCGGGCATAATCATACTGAAAGGAAAACTCGTAGCCGTCACCGAGCGGGCAGCACGTGACCTTGTCGGCGCCGACGCCGGCGGCAAAATCTTTGGCCTCCTTGATGAAGCGCACCGCTTTATCACGGATGTCCTTATTGTGGGACGTTAATCCGCCATTGCGAAATTCCGGTTCGGCCTTTACATTAACGTTAACCGCTGCTACCTTTAAGTCATGTTTCTTCAGAAGTTCTCTGGTGTCCAGCGGATCACTGACTTCGTATGGATAGACGATTTCAACGCCATCGTAGCCGTCAATTTCAGTCATCAGCTCGAATTTTTGATCCAATTCAAGCGGCTTGTTATATTCGTGAAAACGGTCTTTGGTTTTGGATAAAAAGCCGGTAATAATGGCCATATTCAACATAACACCCTCCTTGTCCGGGCAAGCCGGTATTGACTATTGAAAATTGAAGATTGAATATTTGTGGATGTCGCTTTGCTCCGTCATCTTTATTGATATTATCGCCGAGATTACTTTTTAAACATTCAAAAGTTTTTCAATAAACATGCGGCCTTCACTGTATTGCTGCCGGACTGCCTCCGGTTGGCATACGATTTCAATATCAAAGGATCCCCGGTAGCCGGCGGCATTAAGTTCGGTCATAATCCGGGGCCAGTCGATGGATCCCGCTCCGGGGGGCAGAGAAAAATTTTCATGTCCAATAAAAATTTAACGAAATACAATTATATTTTTCTGACAGGATCAACCGGATGGGCAGGATATTGCCATACTATTAATCCGTCAAAAGAATACGTCATTCCGGCCGCAGCGAAGCGGAGAGCCGGAATCCAGCAGAAGCCTCGGTATTACTGGATTCCCACCTTCGCGGGAATGACTGGGTGGTGATCATTTGTTGCTCTTTTTAATTGCCAGGTTAATAAGTAAAAAGATCCTGATAATTTTGTTAATCCCGTCTAAATCAATGTTTCAAATAAGTGAATCTAGTCAATTTGGTTTTCTCTGATCAGCTTCATTCTGACCGAGTTCAGACCGAAGGAACCACCTTGCGGCGATTCAGAACCTGCTTGGGTCATTGGAATTTGAAGATTATTTGTTATTTGTATTTTGGTGCTTGGAATTTTTATAATCAAAGACTCAACTAAACCCTATAGTTGCATAAAATTTTGAAATCCAACTTAGCTGCTGCAATGAAGACCATTGAAAGTATTGACTGATCCCGGTTTCTGGATACTGGATGTCGTTGAAATTCACCGATAGTGTACTGTTAGATATCCAGCATCAAGTATCAAGCATCCAGCATCTGCCCGGAAAAAGCAACGATCTCAGACATAACGGCCAGGCTAGATGACAAGAATTTATGCAATGTTAGGGTAAAGTTTAGCTATCCAGTCCCACTTTTTTAACATCTTTATGGTACGCATTACTATTTATCTTGTTCCGGTTTGGTTTTGCGGAATCTGCGGGGCCAGATTCTGGCCAGCAACCGGTCTTTAAAAGTTTTAAACAGCCGAAATTGACTGAGCACGGTCCAGACGATGACCAGAAACAGCAGCAGTGCCACCGGGCGGGTAAAAACCGGCATGAAGCTTCCCTGGGAAACCATCAGGGCTCTTCTCAGGTTTTCGTCTGCCATGGGACCCAGAATAACCCCGATCACCAGCGGCGCGATGGGATACCCCATTTCGATCAAAAAATAGCTGATGATTCCCACCGGCAGCATCAGGTAAAGGTTGAAGATATTCATTCCCAGAGCATAGGAGCCGATGATGCACAGCACGCCGATGATCGGCATAAAAATTTGAGTTGGGATGCGCAGTACCTTGACGACCTGTTTGGCCAGCAGCATGCCCACCACCCACATCGCCATAGAGGCCAGCAGCAGAATGGCTGCGACCTCAATGATGAAATTGGGGTGTTCAAAGGTGATCATGGGCCCCGGCGTGACCCCGTGCAGCATAAGGGCGCCCAGCAGCATGGCGGCCGGTGGGCTGCCGGGAATGCCCAGGTTTAAAAGCGGGATCATGGCGCCGCCGACACAGGCATTGTTTGCTACTTCAGTGGAAAGCACGGCGGTGATTTCACCTTTGCCGAAGCGCTCGGGGTGTTTGGACGTGTTTTTGGCGGCGCCGTAAGAGACCCAGGCCGCGATGTCTTCCCCGATGCCCGGCACGGATCCGATACCGACACCGATAAGGGCCGAACGGATGATTCGGGGGATGTTTCTGACGATCGTGCCGAATTCAGGCAGGATTTTCTGGAACTTCTGGGTTTCACCGATCTGAAACCGTTCCTTGAGCACCTGGATGATCTGGGGGATGCCGAAGGCACCGATTAATACGGGAACCACCTCGACGCCGCTGTCCAGTTCGGGAATCCCAAAAGTAAAGCGCGGATAAAACTGCAGCATGTCGCGGCCGACACACGCCAGAAAAAGTCCTAATAAACCGGCGATCCAGCCTTTGATGACCAGGTCCGGGCTGGTCAGCGTACCACTGATGATAATTCCGAAAAAGGCCAAAAGAAAAAATTCAAAAGAAGTAAACTGGAGTGCGAAAAACGATATTAAGGGAGAAATGCTGACCAGAAACAGCATGCTGATAATCGTACCAATGGCCGAAGATGTGGTGGTCAGGCCAATGGCCCGACCGCCTTCTCCTTTGCAGGCCAGGGGATATCCATCCAGCGCGGTGGCAGCCGAAGCTGCCGTACCGGGAATATTGATCAGAATGGATGCATAGGAACCGCCGTAGGTTCCGCCCACATAAATTGACAACAGGCAAACCATGGCGGTGGCCGTATCCATACCGTATGTCAGTGCGGTTAAAAGCGCCACACCCAGCGTGGAGGTGAGTCCCGGCATCGCTCCGAACATAATCCCCAGCATAACGGAGCCAAAAAGAATAGCAATGTGAACCGGGTCTGCAGCTAGATGATATACCGTCTGGAAGTAGAACCCGATGCGCTCAAGTATGACCATGGAATGACTACCCCTTTAAAAATTGATATTAACCCTATAGTTGCATAAAATTTTGAAATCCAACTTCGCTGCTGCAATGAAGACCATTGAAAGTATTGACTGATCCTGGATTCTGGTTTCTGGATACTGGATGTCGTTGAAATTCACCGATAGTGAACTGTTAGATATCCAGCATCGAGTATCCAGCATCCAGCATCTGCCCGGAAAAAGCAACGATCTCAGACATAACGGCCAGGCTAGATGACAAGAATTTATGCAATGTTAGGGTTAATTGAACCTTGCACAAGCCTCAGTCATCAATCTGTGTTTAAATTTGCCGCTAAGACACTAAGCCACAAAGGTTTCAATTTCAAATTTGTTCTTTGTGCCTTCGTGGTCCTACAATTTTTCTTAAACAGGGTTCATGTATTTTCTTTGACTCGTCGGAATATTTTCACTCAAGAAACTCAAGGTACCAGAAGTAATCCATAACGGCCACCACAATTCCTTCAGCCGGCATCGGTACCAGGAGAAAATATTTGAAGATCGTGCCAACGATAAATGGCGAGGCGAAGGCGACGATCATTGCTGTCCGGTATTTTTTGCGAAGTACGCCGTTATTGCGAATCAGCATCCATGCATACACACTGTAGGCGAAGATGAAACATAGCGCCAGAATATCAGCCGGGAAAGGCACTATCCGGCCCAACGGTTCATTCAGCCCGAGTAAAAAATAGATAATTAAAACTATGACGCCTGCCAGGTAGAAGAAAAAAAGCTTTTTCAGCAGCGCGGCATCATCAAAGTAAAATGAAGTGATAAACACCGTCAGGAAAAGGACGGCACTCAAAAAGAAATCAATGCGTGGTATATTCAGAAAAACAAACGATAAAAATAAAACAACGATTGAGTAAAACCGCAGATTGGGTACGGAGTTAAAAAACTGTAACAGCGCTTTACTCGACAACCAGCGAACGGTATCGGCAAATGCTTTAATACCGATCATCTTCAAGGCGGTTCGACACAGCAGTCCCCCCAGCAGCATGATCATGCAGCCGATAAACAGCGGAAAAATCGCCGGGGAAACATACCAGACATTCTGAACGCCGCCCCAGCTGTCTTTCATGGGCATTTTCAAAGCCTGCAGAATTATCCACAATCCGAACAGACAAATGATCGCGCCCGAGTATACATCTGCTTTGCGGAGGTTTTCTTTATCCAACATGATGACGGTACCTCAAAAATCATATTTGACTAAAACATCTAATGATATTTTTCCAGCACACAGCTAACCCTATAAAGGCACAAGGCTAACGGCTCAAGGCGAAAGGAAAAAAACATTATTCTCATTTAGATGCTGCAAGGGATCGAGCCCCCCATAAGGACTCGATCCCAAAGGTTGTTTTTACATTAGAACTACGGTTTGGGAATGCCCAGAGAAGCCGGATCTATTTTGGCGGCTTTCAGTTCCCACAGAGTCCAGGCGAAATTGGACTCCAGGGCATTGAACTCGTCCCTGGCTTCTGCCCCGGTTTTACCGGACAGCAGATAGTAATTTTCCTTGGCCCAGGTTTTCAGTTTATCGGTTGCGATGGCCTTTTTGAATGCAGCAACGAGCTCAGCCTTAACATCCGTCGGGGCATCGGCGCGAACTGCAAAACCAATAGCCTGGGAAATCGGCAGGTACTTGGACAGATTAGGATAAGATTTGAAGGCGGACGGGATAGTCCCGAGACCTTCGACATCGAATGCATCCGGAATCAGCATGGCCAGCGGTCTCAGCTTGCCACCACGCAGCAGTTGCTGTTGTTCAGCCAGAGATGTGACGACTACGGAAATCTCACCGGCCATGGCTGCGTTCTGGCTGGGGGCCGAACCTTTGTAAGGAATGAAGCTGAATTTGGCTCCGGAACCCTCTTCCACTGCCAACAGGTTGAGATGATGGATCGAGCCGGCCGCACTGGCAGCAGCCTTGATACCTTTCGGCGATTTTTTGGCCGCTTCAATCAGATCGGCCAGAGTCTTGTAAGGTGTGTCGGGAGTCACGGAGATAACGTCCGGCGAACCTCCGACAATAAAGTAATCCCAGACATCCATTTTCTGGCTCCAGCCGCCCTGGACGCCGGCGGTCACACAGGATTCGGAGAGTCCGCACAGCGTGTATCCGTCTGCAGGTCGTTTATAAGCGAAGCTCATGCCCACGGAACCTCCAACTCCTCCGGTTTTGTTTATCACATTGACATTGACCCCCAGAAATTTTGCCATTTCGGCACTGATGATCCGGTTGCAGGTATCGGTTCCACCACCGGCTGACCAGACCACGACATTGGTGATGTCTCTTTTCGGAAATCCTTTGGCATAAGCGCCGGTCGTAATGGCCAGAAGTACTACCAAACAAAAAATCAGAGTCTTTTTCATTGCAAACCCTCCTCCCATGTTGTTACGTTTTGGTTTCAGGACCATGCGGTCCCCCCGTTGTTTTTGGCCAGGAAAAGTTCAATTATTGTTGACTCGCATCCCTCCTTTCCTCAAGCTTGCGTTGTTTTCAGCGACTGATGCTTTTACGCTACCTTTTTCTCTCTCCGTTAAGCTCCCGTTTAAGATAGGCGAGGGATTTTTTGAAATGCTGACGCATTAATTCTTCGGCGGCTTCGGAATCCCTCCCTTTGATAGCCTCAATCATCGCCAGATGCTCTTGAATGGTTTCATTGGGCGGTCTGACCAGGCCTTCGGAAGGCAGGACCTGATAACTGAAGCTGATGATATTGGTCGTCAGCAAAATACTCTTTAAAAATTCTTTGGCACCGACCTCGGTTACAAAATTATGGAATCGCCGGTCTTCGCGGGCATAGCCTTTGTAATCTGAAATATTTTTCTGTTTGACATAGTGTTGGAAAAAGCTATTTAGCTTTATTATCTGGGAGTCATTGATTTTAGAAGCCGCCCGTCTGGCGGCGAGCCCCTCCAACACTTCACGCAACTCGAAAATGTATACCATTTCCTCTTTGCTAAATAGCCGCACAAAAAACCCTTTGCGAGGAACGGATTCGACCAGTTTATCCTGCTCGAGAAACTTCAGGGCGCCGATCAAAGGCGTGCGGCTGATCCCCAGATCCCGGGCCAGTTTTTCCTGGGGAATTTTTTGACCGGGTAAAAGTTTACGCCCGATGATCATATCTTTGAGAATCGAATAAACCTTCTGATCAAGGTTTTCATGTTGTGCGCCTAGATTAATCATTCCCTGGGCTCTCTGGTTTTTTATAACCAATAATGTTAACCTATCGTCGCGAAGAAAAAAAGACTTGAAATTGAGTATTGTATTTTGTATTCAAAATTCAATACTGTTTTGAAAGCGCCTTGTCAAGATCAAATTTCAGTGATGCCCCATCAACGGGCTTAACTCATTTTCAATTGACTTTGGTCGATTGAGTTGAATGATCTGATTGGTTTATAATTTTTGAATTCAATATAATTGATTAACCGAGCAGTCGGGGAGTTTACCCTATAGTTGCATAAAATTTTGAAATCCGACTTCGCTGCTGCAATGAAGACCATTGAAAGTATTGACTGATCCTGGATTCTGGTTTCTGGATACTGGATGCCGTTGAAATTCACCGATAGTGTACTGTTAGATATCCAGCATCAAGTATCAAGCATCCAGCATCTGCCCGGAAAAAGCAACGATCTCAGACATAACGGCCTGGCTAGATGACAAGAATTTATGCAATGTTAGGGTTTATTGTGATGTAAACCGTCATTCCTGCGAAGGCAGGAATCCAGAAAACCCGGTGCTGCTTAGACTGGATGCCCGCCTTCGCGGGCATGACGAACAAAACACCCTGACCACTCAATTAACCTTCAACCAATCATCCAGTCAACTAACCTGGGGGATGCCACATGAGTAATTCCGGTGAATCTGCGTCTTATTTAGAAGCTGCGGCTGACCCCGGCATGGCTGGATTGTCGGTGAACAGGGTCAAGACGCTGCGGGAATGGATCGAGGGAAAAGCCCCGGACCGAGCGTACGGCTGCATAATTTTACGAAATGGCCGGATCGGCTCCGAGTTTTACGGTGGCGGTTTTACCCCTGACAGCCTGTTTGAAATCGGCAGCATCCGCAAATCATTTAACAGTGCCCTGATCGGCAGCGGCATCAAAGAAGGTAAAATCAGCCTGGATCTTATTGCCGCTGATGTCTGGCCGGAACTATTGGACATCAGTGGTGATCCTGCCGATGCACACATTACTCTCCATCAGCTTGTCAGCGGGGTTTCCGGCTGGTTGACTCCCGAATCGTCCGGAAGTTCTTTCAAGTATAACAATGCCGGGTTCACCGTGGCGGAAAAGGTTGTGGCCCGGATCTATGGGTTTGCCAATGATGAAATCGCCCCGCAGGTTGAAAAACGATTCAAAGGCATCTTAAATGCTCGAAGCTGGCACGTCTATCATTTCACTAAAAAATTCGACAGGCTGGACATCGATAATCCGGGTCCCAAATTAGCGATCGATTCCACCCTGCGCGATCTGATTAAGTGGGGATATCTGTGGCTCAACAACGGTGTCTGGGAAGGACAGGAACTGATTCCACCCGATTATGTGGCCCTGGCGACCCGGCGGGTAAACCCTCAAATTCCCAATTCCCGCTATGGCTACAATTGGTTTGTCAATGTCGGCAAGATGCTTTGGCCGCGGGCACCGGCGGATTCATACGGACATGCCGGATTCGGGACATTCAAATCGTCAAAGACAGACAGTCGGGCCTTTTTGTGGATCTGTCCCAGCCTTGATATGGCGGCCGCCATCGTTGCCGACTTTAAAAAAGCGATGGATGTCGCCGCCGAACTGTCGGTAGACCGCATATCGACCTGCCCTCTGAATGAAGGGCACGACTATGTTTTTGAAATGGACTACATCAAGGCTTATGCCTATGCCGAAGAAACTTTCGGGGCCATTTGCGCCCACAACCCTGCTATCAGAGTCTGCATTGAATATAAGTGGAATGATCCCCGCACTCGCTGTTTTTTCGCATCAGCCGGTGAGACGCTCAGTTTTTGCCAGGCCGTTGGCAACCCGAATCTGGGCGTCACCCTGGACTTTGGACACTCGCTGCAGACCGGCGAGCGTCCGGCCCAGGCCGCAGCTATGCTGGCGCGGTACGGCCGGCTGTTTTATGTACATCTGAACGACAATGATCGCAATTTTGACTGGGACCTGATGCCGGGGGCGTTTCACTTTTGGGAGTTTATTGAATTTTTCTATTATCTTCGCCAACTGGGGTATACGGATGACTGGTATGCCTATGATGTGATGTCCAAAGAAATGGATACGGTGGAAACCTTTATCACAGTTGCGGAGGTAACCCGGAAAATGGAATTTCTGGCTGACAAAATCGATCGTGACCAGATGGACGGTATGCTGACTGAGAGAGATCCGTCTCAGACAATGCGTTATCTGTATCAATCGTTGCTGTAGCGGGAGAGGTTCAGGATTCAGGATCCACTGGATAGTTGATTGGTTGGCTGGTAGACCGGTTTATGGGTTGTTTACCCCAACGTTGCAAAAGCCGGAGGGCTTCAGAGGCAAGGCGTCTGAGGGTGAAGGCGAGCGAGCTACACCCTTCGGGCTCGCTCGCCTGCCCAACATCTATCATTCGTAATGGTACCAGTCGTAGTTCTTTACTTCGAACCCTCAGCAACGCAGGATCTGAAGTTCTCCGGCTTTCCCCCTGGGTAAACAACATGACAAAAAACGATCCCATCCTTCGAATTCACCGATGGAGATATCCAGGAATTAGTCATATCTCTATGATATCGGTTATAATTTCAGATCATTATCTACCCTTTGCCATGTTGTTTATGCAACGAAGGGGTTTAGTTTAAGGATTGATTAAGTTTAGTGGATTTTATCCATTTTAAAATATCAACATCTACCTGATATAAGGGAAACTGTGAATTATAAAAATCTATTTCAATCAACCGGTGTCACGAATGTCGGGCTAATCGGAACCGGTGCATTCGGGCAATCTTTTCTGGATCAGGCGCGTCTGATCCCGGGCATCAAGGTGTCTGTGGTATGTGATCAGGACATTGGAATTGCCGAAGATGCCTGCCGGCATGCCGGAATAGCGCCGGAAGATCTGAAAATTTGCCATACCGGATCGGATGCGAATGATACGATTGCTTCCGGCAAAACAGCCGTGGTCAGTGATGCTCTGCTGCTGATGGATCAGCCGATCGAGCTGGTGATTGAAGCCAGCGGAATGCCCGAGGCCGGGGCGAAGCATGCCCTTGCGGCTGTTGAAAACGGCAAGCACGTGGTCATGGTCACCAAGGAGACGGATTGTGTGGTCGGGCCGGCATTGAACCGGCTGGCCGAAAAAGCCGGGCTCGTTTACACACCGGCCGACGGTGATCAACCCAGCCTGTTGATCGGACTGATCTCATGGGCCGAGACCCTTGGTTTTGAAATTGGCTGCGCCGGTAAAGCCGCTGAGCTGGATTTCGTTTATGAGCCCGGGTTAAAAACGATTACCAGGGGTGATCAAACAGCACCCTTGATTAAGAAAGATTTGTTGGCGCTGGCCGGCGGTGCGGCGGAGCAGGGGATCAGTCGCCGCCGCCGGTCCCTTGAATCGTTGCCGCAATTTTCAGTGGCGGATCTGTGCGAAATGGCAATCGTCATCAATGCCACCGGTTATGATTTTGATGCGCCTCAACTGCACGCACCCATCGCGCGGATCATCGAGATGCCTGAAATTATGTGCGATCGCGCCGACGGGGGCATCCTTCAAAAAGAAGGCGTGATTGACATGGTTAATTGTTTGCGCCGCCCGGATGAAATAAGCTTTGCCGGCGGCGTTTTTGTCATCGTAAAGTGCCGGGGGCGCGAAACCTGGCAGCTTTTGAAGGACAAAGGGCACCTGGTCAGCCGTGACGGCAGCCGGGCCATGATTTTCAGGCCGTATCACCTGCTGGGGGTTGAAACGGCGACATCGGTGCTGGCAGCCAGCCGGTTGAAACTATCAACCGGCGGCACAGATCCTGAGCCCAGGGTTGATGTAGGCGTTCGGGCAAGCCAAACGCTGCAGCAAGGCTATCGTCTAACCCTGCAACCTGACCACTCGATAGCGGGTGTGGTGCCAGAAATACTGTCTGCTAAAAAGATGGCTTCAGACAGCCCGATCCCCTATTATATGGCGGCCGGTCATAAGCTGAAACACCGCGTTGATAGAGGTCGACTGTTAACCTACGGGATGATCGACCATGATCCCAAATCCTGCTTGTGGAAGCTGCGGCAGGAGCAGGATGAGTTGTTTGGGAGTAGAGGTCATAAATAAGAACTTTAGGAAATTTAGGTATCTGGGATTTCATTAAAGAATGGATTCTTTTTTATCATTTACATCCCCAAACTACCTCTGTATACTAAAATCAAATTAATCCCACTCTTTATACCCTTAAGGGAAGATTAACATGGATTATCTGAAAAAATACCCCGCTCTCATTTTGAGATGTGGGGTTTTTTATTTTCCCGATTTGTGACTATAGAATACCGATTAATCACTGATCATTATTTGACATCGAATTTGCTTAATCACATTAGCTCATCGGCAAAGAAAGTTCAATCCAAGGGTAATCGGCTATGAAGCTACCACAAAAGTTATACCAATTGGCGAATCTTTACACCATTTCCGGCGCGGCAATGGGGGTTTACGCGATAACATGTGTCGGCGGGAGATTTGGGGCTGCCGTTGATTTACTTGCTTTAATCTTGTCCCTCCTGACAGCGGTTAGCCTTTACTTGGTAAGACCTGAGAAAGTACCTTGGTGGAACCCGGTGCATCTTCTCCTTATTGGTATAAACGCAAGTCTAATTTTCATACATGCCACAGGCTTTAATACTGCAACACACGCTTTCCCTACTCAACAGGTTCCCAAAGTGGTCAGACAATCACTGTTGCCAGACTTCGATGCAGTTCCATGGTTTCCACCAGCCGATCAACGTATCGCAGCCCAATTTGTGACACGGACAGTGAATGAAGTTGTCGCAACAACCCAACAGGTTCGCGTGGGACTAGATGACCTGGCTGCGCCGATTCGTGAAGAACGCGCGGGGTTGGAAAACCGCCTGCGCTAAGAGCGCTCAAGATTGGAGGAAAACCAGCACGAAGGACGTTTGAGTTTAGAATTGGACTTACGCGAAAAGCGCTCAGGGTTGGAGAAAAACCTGAAAGCTCGCGTGGCTGAACGGCAAAGATTGGAAGAGACCCTGCGCAAGGGCGTGCATCCGGCCGAGCGCAAAGCGGTGGAGAGCCGTCTTGCAGAGGCACAGCAGGCTGAGAACCGGCTCCATGATGAAATCGCAGAGCATGAAAAACGAGCTCAAGAAATGCTTGAAAAGCTCGATGCCAAGGAAAAACGAAGCCTTGCAGAACTTGATTCTCAAGAAAAACTGTGGAAAGGTCGACTTGAAGAGCTGGTTATCAAAGAAAGACACTTGAAGGAACTGGAGAAGGAAGCCGCTCCGATTTTAGAGGCTCTGAAGCAGCAGCTTGAAACTTCACAAAAGCGGCTCAACGAGTCTGTTCAAGAGTTGGATCGCTCTTACGCTGGAGTTAGAGGTTACTCTTCCGATTTGCTTCCAATAAAATGATGAACTTTTGGGTTCGCAGATCTTTAATGATCGAGAGAATTATGGGTTCGCGCCTTGATTTGGGATTATAGAATTCCGATTAATCACTGATCAAGATTTGACACTTTTAAATGTATTAAATATTTGACCCCAGGGGTTTTCTAAAGGGAATGACTTTGAAATTAGGCGGTGGATTGTGGTTGACGGTGATGTTTGTATTTTGGTACGGGAGGAAATTACAGGGTTTCCAGGGGACTAGTCACCGCCTGAATATCCTTCTGCATGACGTGAGTATATATTTCGGTGGTCTTCACATCGGCATGCCCCATGAGCTCCTGGACGACGCGAATGTTTACCCCGTCTTCAAGCAAATGGGTGGCGAAGGAGTGGCGGAAGCTGTGGGTGCCAATACGTTTTGTGATTCCGGCCCGATCCACAGCGATCTTGACGGCCTTCTGCAATCCGGATTCAAGCACGTGATGCCTGCGAAACGTATCGGATCTGGGATCCTTGCTTAATTTTTTAGCTGGAAAAACATATTGCCATTTATATTCCCTTGAAGCGTTGCGATATTTACGGGCCAAAGCCTCGGGGAGATAAACATCCCCGTACCCGGCATCTAAATCCGCTTCATGAAGTTTTTTGACATGTGAAAGGTGTGCCTTGAGGTCACCGTGAATGGATGGCGGTAGCGTGGTAAAGCGGTCTTTTCCGCCCTTGCCTCTGACATACACTTGGGATTTCGCAAAATCGAGGTCCATGACTCTTAGGCGCAAGCACTCCATAAGGCGCAGACCGCCCCCATACATAAGTTTTGCCATCAGAAGATGGGTACCTTTCATATGATTGAGAACCTGGCGCACTTCGGTCTTTGTCATCACCACAGGAGGGCGGCGGCGTTTTTTGGACTTCACAGGGGCGATGTTGTCCCCGATAGGCTTGTCGAAAACATGTTTATACAAAAAGACGAGAGCATTTAGCGCCTGTCGCTGGGTTGAAGCCGCCACTTTGCGATTGGTGGCGAGATGACTTAAAAACTCTTCAATCTCGGATTTTCCCATGTCTTTGGGGTGCCTTTGGTAGCCCTGGAATTTGACAAACCGTATAATCCAGTCACAGTAAGTTTGTTCTGTCCGATACGAATAGTGATGGTATCTCAGAACCTGGCGGACCTGATCCATGAGCTTCAATTTCGGATTTGGTTTGAATTTGGGCTTATTTTCCATGATATTAAACAATAAAGGCAAAACATGGAAAAATCAAGACTTATTTTTCCATGTTTTATGCCGTAATATAACTATAGATGGAAAATTTTCCACTCTATAATGGCAATAAATAGAAAATTTCCCATCTATCAACACTGTTATATTAAGCCTGAAGGCAGGAAGTCCGTTTGACGAGATAGAAGGTATAGAAGATATAGAAGAAGTAATTAATGAAAGATTTTTCAAAAAAAACTATCGGATATTTTGCC
>Ga0209260_10000103_pt1 | contig 58938 bp, 44 predicted proteins | sample WorMetTypGCAVOLI_FD_187421 | JGI IMG/M metagenome (GOLD analysis project Ga0209260, IMG submission 187421) | Marine gutless worms symbiont microbial communities from Max Planck institute for Marine Microbiology, Germany - Olavius algarvensis... ...
AGCGAAAGCTCGATAATCCGGCCCCTGATCTTTTTAGGCAGTTGGTTCGGATGAGAAGCCGGAATCGGCGGTTTGTCCACCAGGCCTTCGAGACCATGCTCCTGAAAGGATCGTTTATATTCGTAAAACTGGCTGCGAGAGACTTTGTGCATCCGGCAAGCCTTGGATACGTTGCCCGGTTTTTCAGCTAATTGTAGCAAGGTCAGGCGCTTGTGTGCTAACTTCTTAGTTGCGGTCATTGTGTCCTCCTTTGGGTATTATTGTTCGGCAAAACATTTATACCCGAGAGGACGACCGCGCGCCATACCCTGGTCTTCTTTTGGGGCCAGGGATGGCGCTTATCGTCTATCTCAAACTGTTTGGGAAGATCTTAACTTTTTCAATTAAAGGCCGTCAAGAACTGTGATATCATCATTTTTTGCTCGCATAGCAATAGTGACGGTATCTTCTATGATCCTGCATATACCACGGGGCTGAAAACCTTGTGATATATACAACAGGTAACAACTGCACTCCGACCATGTTTTGATGATATTTCTGTTTTCCTGATTGCCGAAAAATACCATTGGGCGTGTTTAAAATTTCAAGAAAATCGACTATAGCAAGATCTTGGCAACATTCCGCAGTCCAAATAGCCTCCTAATCTTGGGTTGGACTACCTATTATTCGATATGAAACCCGAACTTGCCAGGGGATCTCAGACCTCAATTTCTTGCGTTTTTAATTACCACCCATTATAATTTCAAATTATCTCTAAGCCCCAATCATTTAAAGTTATTCTCATTCATATGTTTTTGATGCGCTTGGCAGTGCTTTAACACTTAGTTCTAATTCCAAAGTACCTTTAATATCCAAAATAGTTGTATGTTTTGCGGATACTGCAAGTATCTGAAAGCCACAGAATATTTAGGAAAAAGGATCTCAATTAAACAACAATTGGATGCCCTCTCATGGAAAATCCATATATTTCCTACTATTCACAAGTAATTCTATTTTCACTTTTTCCTTTCTTTTTTGCCGCAATTAAAACGCACTTCCGTACCACCCTGTTCTATATTTATCTTGGTCTTGTTCTCGGATTTGGTGGATTTATGGGACAGATATGGTCAGTTCAGCTGGCGGATGGCATTAAAATATCCGGAGGCAACATAGCATATGCCACATTCATAATGACATCTGTTCTATTCGTGGCGATTGAAAGGGATATTGTTGTTGGTAGGAACATCATGTTTTTGGTTATCGTTGTAAACCTATTCAAATTCTTTCTTTTTAGCTCCATGTCAGCCCTTTTATCTAATCCTCTATTGATCAATCCCCATGCAATATCTTCAAAAGTGTTTTCAAGCTCTGCAATGCTAATGACCGTTGGCGGGTTACTTATAATATCTGAAATATTCTTGTTTATTATCGCATTCGAACTAATAAAGAAAAAGATAAAATTACCAAATCTGAATATAGCATTCTTTACAATTTGTTTCGTACTTCTTCTAATGCTCGACGGAATCCTATTCCCATTGATAAATTATAGATTATTTCCGCATTTAGGTAAGGTTATAATTGGTGGGATGAAAAATAAATTAGTTTTGGGTGCCTCTTTCGCTCCTATGATGATTCTGTTTTTGATTGTATATAAAAACCGATTCTATCAATATACCAAAAAACCGATGGAGCTTGAGGGTCTCATCGAACGAACCAAAGAGGATTTAGCGTTGACTGTCCATGCTCAAGTCAAGGAAATTGAAAAGAGCGAGCGCAGACGCTCTAATTTAATCAGCAATTTACCTGGTATGGCATACCGCTGCTTATATGACGATTTCTGGACTATGCAATACTTAAGTGATGGTAGCGAGGCATTGACAGGCTATAATCCTTCAGAGCTCATCGAAAATAACGCGTTTGCCTACAATGACCTGATTTTTGAAGAAGATCGTCAATATGTAAGGAATGAAGTTCAATTTGCCATAGAAGAAAACCGGCCGTATACCCTTGAATATAGAATCCGTAATAAAAGGGGGGAGACTAAGTGGGTTTGGGAGAAAGGCCAAGCTGTGAATGAAAAGAGCGGAAAGTCACTTATACTCGAGGGCTTTATACTTGACATTTCAAAGCGAAAACGTGCCGAAATTAAACTACAACAAAATGAAAGCATGTTGGCAGAAGCTCAAGCACTCGCACATGTTGGCAGCTGGGCATGGGATATAGAATCAGGTGAAGTCGTCTGGTCAGAAGAGGTCTTTAAGATCTTTGGACTTACTCCAGGTCATTTTTCGCCCAACATTGATTCGGTAATGAGCCGATTCCATCCTGATGACCAGAGCAAACATAAGAAATTGATTGAAAGCGCTTTGGAAACTAGAGAAGCCTACAGTTTCGAAGCCCGTGTTCTCCTGCCTGACCAATCAGTTCGTCAAGTTGTTTCTACTTCGCGCGGCATTTACGACAAGGAAGAAAAGCTCCAAAAAATTATTGGATCAGTCCACGACATAACAGACCTTAAACGCGCAGAGAAAGCGTTATACCAAAGTGAACTTCAGTCACGTTCATTTCTAAATTCACTTGTTGACCCCCTTTATACCTGCTCACCTGATTTTAGAATTCAATACATGAACCCAGCAATGGTAGAACGACTTGGACGCGATGCTACCGGCGAGGTCTGTCATAAAGCTATTCATGGGTCGGACAACAGATGCGAAACATGTATTTTCTCTGAAGCCACCCAGGGAAAAACTATAGAAAGGAACCTGGAGGGCTCATTTGATAACCGAACTTATCGCACGAAGGACATGCCTGTCTATAATGAAGACGGAACAGTCTCAAAAATGACCCTGATGAGAGATATCACTGACTATCTAAACGCTGTTGAGGAGAATGAGAAGGCTCGTTCACGTTTGGCTCAAGCGCAAAAAATGGAATCCATCGGCACCCTTGCTGGTGGAATTGCTCATGATTTTAACAACATACTTTCAGCAATTATTGGCTTCACAGAGTTGGCACTATATGATGTGCAAGCAGACTCAATAATCGAAAATAGGTTAAAAGAAGTATTGGCAGCCAGCAATCGTGCCAAGGAGCTTGTCGCGCAAATATTAGCATTTGCGCGACAAAGCGAAGAAGAAATCAAACCTATTTATGTACATAGGATTGTCAAAGAAGTATTACGTTTCATCAGATCTTCAATCCCAACCACAATAGATATAGAACAGGATATCAATAGCGTGTCACCTATATTGGGAAACCCGACCCAAGCTCATCAGATAATGATGAATTTGTGCACAAATGCAGCCCAGTCAATGGAGCATGACGGTGGGATTCTTAAAGTAGATTTAAAGGATATCAGTGTTGACCAGATAAAGAACTCGAAAACGTTGGAGCTAAAGCATAAAGGCTATGTCAGAATAAGGGTTCAAGATTCGGGAGTTGGCATTGATCCAAGGATAATAGATTCAATTTTTGAGCCATATGTTACCACAAAAGAACAAGGAGAAGGAACGGGTATGGGGTTGGCCGTGGTCCGCGGCATTATAGAAAGTTATGGCGGGGCCATAACAGTAGACAGCGACTTAAATAAGGGAAGTACATTTGCGGTATATTTACCTATCTATACTGAAAGCATATTTCCTGAGCCAGCAGAACTCTACAACATACCAGGTGGCACTGAAAGAGTTCTGCTTGTTGACGATGAGGAGTCGATATTAACCAGCAGTGGTGCGATCCTAAAACAACTCGGTTATTCAGTAACGACTCGAACCAGCGGTGTCGAAGCCTTGAATTTGTTTCGATCAAAACCTAACCATTTTGATTTGATAATTTGTGATATGACAATGCCAAAAATGACCGGAGACAAACTATCAGCCGAAATAATCAAGGTCCGGCCAGATATACCTGTTATACTGTGTACAGGCTATAGTAAAAATTTAAACTCTGAAACAATAAGCAAGGCCGGTATTAAAGCTATGGTTCAAAAACCAATTCTAAAGGCGAAACTTGCTAGAATTATTCGTAAAGTTTTAGATTAGGCCAGAAAGACATCCAAAAACAGATCCCCGATTAGCTATTGAACCACTTGGTGGGCATGCACCCGAGCAATACCAGCTGAAGTGTTCAAAATTTCAGCAAAATCGCACTATAGTGTGTTCTTGGTAAACGTGTGCGGTTCATATATCTTAAGAATACATGCAGTTTTGGCAGAGTTGTGGTATTGGCAAGATTGACCAACATATCCCCCTACCGAAAAATCCCCATATCTTGTGCTTTGAATTACCCTGATAAATCCACCCCCTCATTCAAACAAAACTGTGTATTATATCCTAACTAACTTGCACCGGATATCTTAGTGATCCCCCCATTATCCTCTATCCTCCGGTAACTATCGTTCTTTAATGCATTAATAGATATTTTCCTAAAGATATTCATAAAATAGCCGAACAAAAGGTAAATGCTGACGACAATCTGTTCTCATATACGATCATTAGGCTTCTCACTAAATACGTTTAAAAATGAAAAGTTCGGTTTCATTTGAGGAGTAGTATAGGTGCAATCTCAAATAGCCAAAAGGCCTTTTCTGTTCTTGGGTAACTTAACATTCGGAGGATATTTATATGTCGGAGAATACTGAAACAATGGATCAGGCCATAAAGACCGTAGTGGAAAAAGAGGGCAAATGCCTAACTTTCACTATGGCTTCTGAGGAATACGGTATCGGGATCTTGAAGATTAAAGAGATCATTGGAATGATGCCGATCACCACAGTCCCGAAAACACCAGAATTCGTCAAGGGTGTTATAAACTTGCGGGGCAAGGTCATACCGGTAATAGACCTCAGGCTCCGGTTTGGAATTGACGCTATCGACTACACGGAGCGTACATGCATCATCGTCGTTGAAGTCCACGGAAGTGCCGGAACCGTACAAATCGGTATCGTGGTCGATGCGGTTTCAGAAGTATTAAACATTAACGGCGAAGATATCGAGAAAACGCCTACTTTCGGGTCCAAGTTGAATACGGATTATATACTGGGAATGGCCAAAATAGAGGGCGGGGTTAAACTCCTGCTCGATATTGACAAAGTATTGAACGAACAGGAGATTGCGGCTCTGGAAAAAGCCGCCTGAATCTAAAAGACCTGCAACCAATACATAACGCTTAACTTTTTTAGGAGAGGAAAAATGAAGAATCTCACCATCGGGAAAAAGCTTTATGCTTCATTCGGCATCATGATTCTGCTGGTCGTTATCCTGAGCGGCGGCGGTATCTTTCAGATCAAAAGCGTGACCCATGAATTCGACGACCTCGTCAAGGCGTACCAGCCCATTGGCGAAGCAGCCGGAGAGATCGAGATCTCCCTCCTGACCATCCGACGCCATGAAAAAGACTATATCGCCCGCCAGAAGGAAAAGTACCTCACCAAAATGGATAAAGAGATTGACAAACTGCATCATCAGGCTCAGGACCTGACCGCCCGGGCCGGCGAACTGGGCCTGGCCCACATCGCGACAGAAGGCAAAAAGATCGAAGCGGTCCTGACCGCCTATGAGAAAGGGTTCGGGAACATCGTTGCCCATATCAAGGCCCAGGGCAACAAGGACTCCGGTATTCGCGGGGCTCTGCGCAAGGAGGCGCACGGTATGGAAACGGCTATAAAAGCCCTCGACTCCGACGCTTTAATGGTCCACTACCTCATGATGCGGCGCCACGAAAAAGATTTCATCCTACGCGAGGACGACAAGTACGTGGCCAAGTCGCGCAAAGTGGTTGACAAAATAGAAACCGCCATCAAGAGCGGAACTTTCGATGGAACCAATGGCCAGGCGCTGGTCAAGCATGCCAAAGGCTATGTAACCGTTTTCGCCCAGCTCGCCGATAACATCGCCGGCATTAAAAACGAATACCCCGCCATGCGCCAGGCGGTCCATGAAATCGAAGAACTGACGCATAACATCGTTAAAGAGGTTCATGCCGTAGTTGAAGAAAAGGTGGAAGCGGCCGATCACCATGCCGAGTCCGTTGTCACATTTGCCTACATCTTCTGTGGCATCATCTTCGCCATCGGTGTGCTGCTGGCAATTTACGCGGTCCGCTCGATCACCAAACTCCTAAGCCGGGTCATTGCGGGTCTGGACGAAGGTGCCGAACAGGTGGCCTCGGCCTCCGGCCAGGTATCGTCCTCCAGCCAGCAGCTGGCGGAGGGTACCAGCGAGCAGGCCGCCTCCATCGAGGAGACCTCCGCGTCCCTGGAGGAGATGTCCTCCGTGACCAAGCAGAATGCCGACAACGCCGGTCAGGCGGACGCCCTGATGAAGGATGCCGCCAAGGTTATCACGACGGCCAATGATTCCATGGGCCGCCTGACCACCTCCATGGAAGAGATCTCGACGGCCAGCGATGAGACCTCCAAGATCATCAAGACCATTGACGAGGTCGCTTTTCAGACCAACCTGCTGGCGCTCAATGCAGCCGTGGAGGCCGCCCGGGCCGGCGAAGCCGGGGCCGGTTTTGCCGTGGTAGCCGATGAGGTCCGTAACCTGGCCATGCGCGCGGCCGATGCCGCCAAAGATACGACTGTCCTGATTGAAGGTACGGTTAAGAAAATTGGTGAGGGCTCCGGCCTGGTCGAAACCACCAACGAAGCGTTTACCGAAGTGGCCGGCAGTGCCGCCAAGGTCGGTGAACTTGTAAGTGAGATAGCCGCCGCCTCCAATGAGCAGGCCGAGGGAATTCAACAGGTCAATGGGGCCGTGGTGGAGATGGACAAGATCGTTCAGCAGAATGCGGCCAGTGCCGAGGAGTCGGCCTCCGCTTCTGAGGAAATGAATGCCCAGGCTGAGCAGATGAAGGGCATTGTAGGTGACCTATCAGCCCTTGCGGGGGGTACCGCCACGACTGTCAAGCAACCAAAGAGTCCCGCAAAAGTTCCGGCTGCACCTGTCCGCCCGGATAGCCTTCCTGGCAAGGTAAATCCGAAACCTGCCGATCTTATTCCATTCGAGGAAGACAATTTTAAGGACTTTTAATGCATTTGTACAGGGTAGTTTAAAGAAAGGGTAACGGCTCATAGTCGTTACCCTTTCTGATATTTGGTCGCAATTTCGCGAGTTTTTCAGGTATCAACCGGCTATCCAAACATCTGTTATCCTTTACACACCACCACATTTTGTGGTCTCTGAGTTGAAGTCAAAACTGGCGATACTGCTATCTTCCCGCACATATCATGGGGCTGAAAACTTTGTGATATATCCTACAAACCACAATATCATACCCAGCACCGAAACTGCACACAACGGCCATTCGTCCTCAGCTATATTATTAAACAGGATGGCGCGGATTACCTGATGTGGTCCGCGCCCTTTTGTACGTTACCACCGCCATTTGGATCGCTTCTTAAGTGACGGGGACACGCGCTACAATCCGGGTACCCCGATTGGTCTGGGAATGGATTTCAAAATGCCCGTTGAGCAGATTGATCCGTTCCTGCATGCTGCGCAGCCCCATCCGTTTTTCATCCAGGGCTTCAGCCATACGGTTTTTTACGTCAAATCCCCGGCCGTCATCTTCGATGCGAATGATCAGCTCCGGGTGCGAAGCAATCAGCCGGACCTTGATGTTATCGGCCTCGGCATGTTTGCTGACGTTGTTCATGGCCTCCTGTACAAATCGGTAGATATTGATCTGGGTTTCGAAATCCAGGGTCAATTTTTCAAAGCCCGCATAGCTGCAATCCACCGACAATGTGTTGGCCTGCTGATAATCGTCACAGAAGCTGTCCACGGCATGTGCCAGCCCCAGCTGTTCCAGGCTCAGGGGCTGCATGTTGTAGGACATGCTGCGGACCTTGGAGATGGCTTCACTCAATTGTTCGGAAAAATCGGCGACCCGCTGCCTTATCTCGGCGGAGACTGCCGGCTGACCGTCAAATAGCGTTTCAAAGGCCAGTTTGAGGGCCCCCAGATTCTGGGCTACGTTGTCATGCAGTTCCCGGGCAATCCGCTGACGCTCGAATTCCTGGGCCTTGAGCAGGTCCTGGGTCAGGGACCGGATCTGCAGTTCCGACTTTTTAAGCTGGGTCACATTATGGGACGTAATAATCGCCCCGGCAAAGAAAGGCGACATGCGGATGTTGAGATATTTTTCACGGTACTTTTGCTGCGGGAACTCCTTGGCCACCCCTGTGCGGATGCAGTCCAGCAACTCGGCGTACATGTCGAATTCGTGTTCACCGGCAAAGTCGCGGTACATGACATCACCCGGTTTGGGCGTCCGGCCGCCGGTGTTGTCCCTGGCCTGGTTGAAACTGATGATGCGCGCCTGATGATCGACCACCACGGTGGCCACCGGACTGTTGTCGAACAGGGCGCGGTAACGCTCTTCACTTTTCTTGATCAGGCGATTGGTAGCCACGAGCTGTTCTTCCATCCAGCGACGTTCTTCCCGGTGGCGGCGCGCTTTCAGGATCCGCTTGAGGCGCAGCAGCAATTCACGCGGCTCGATGGGTTTATGTATAAAATCAAGGGCCCCCTTCTCGATGATCTCTTCAAAGGTGACATCCCCGCTGTGACCGGTCATAATCATTACATCCGTATCCGATTGGGCCCGGATTCTCTCCAGCAACTCGAGCCCGTTCAAATCGGGCATGCGCAGGTCGGTGAGAACGACATCGATCTGCTGGTCCTGCATGCACGCCAGGGCCTGGGCCCCGCTTTCGGCAGTTATGCACTGCAACCCTTCATTGTCGAACAAGGTCTGCAGCATCCGCAAAACACCCGAATCATCATCAACTACCAGGACATGGTGCTGGCGAAGTTCCGGTTGATAGGCTGATACCATACGTTCTCCCGGTTATGTAGATGGGCACCGCGCCGGTGGCAGCGGACGCCCGCGAATGGGCACGACTGAAGCAAAATCGGAAGCTCAGGTAATCTGTCAGGATGGATGCGTTCAGTGTCTCTTAGAAAATAGCCAATGTGCCGACAGGGGTCAAGCGGAAAGCGGCTGAACCGAGTATCGGGCCCGCATCAAGGCCATGGGTGCCGGTGCCTCAACTTTCCTTTGGGAGGAGCACTGCTGTTGATATTTCTTCTACAACCTGTACCGGGGTGAAAACCGGCTGGCGGCAGCCATTGCGGCCACATACATAAACTGTGGACTGGTGGTCAATGGTAGTTTTACCGGATAAAAGAGGAATCCGTTGGTCCGCCTGCTGAATTGTGGTGTTATCACCAACGAAGACAACATGGTTGGGCAGGAAGGTTGCGCGCAAGACATCCAGCAATTCCGCCGTCATCTACTCGCAGCCGGGCTCGACGGCAATGATGATTTCCACCCTAGCGTCCAAATAGGCTTCAACCGCTATGAGCATTTCCGAATACGCCGCCGGGTTCTCTATTAAACTGTCGTTAAAGGCCTTGAAGAGAGCTTCGGCCCGCCGGCTCAAGTCAGCCTGGCCGGTGTAGGCGCCCAGCCTTAAAAGGTTGGCTGCGGCAACGGAGTTTCCCGATGGCAACGCATTGTCCTGGGCCCCTTTTTCCCTGACGATCAGCTCGCTGTGCCGGCGTGGGCTGTTAAAAAATCCCCCCCCCTGCTCATCGGCAAACAGGCTGGCGGTCAATTCCTCATAAGCACAGGCCCTGTCCAGCCAGCCAAGATCAAAGGTGGCCTCGTATAGATCTATAAACGCGGCCGTCATAAAGGCATAGTCTTCCAGGAAACCGTGACTACCCAAACGGCCTGCGGTCCACGACCGGTGCAGCCGATCGGCGTCTACCAGATTAGCGAGGATAAACAGGGCGGCTTGTTCGGCCGCGGCGGTATAGTCGGGCCGGTCCAGCACGAAACCGGCCCGGGCCAGGGCGGAAATCATCAACCCGTTCCAGGCGGCCAGCACCTTTTCGTCCCGCAGCGGCTGGTCCCTTTGGCGGCGTGCCTCCCATAGCGTTTCCCTGGCCCGGGCTACCATGGCAAGCAATGTCTTTTCACCAGCCCCCAGCGCCTGGGCCACGCTACCCGGCGATTGCGGTGTATGCAGCACGTTGCGTCCTTCAAAGTTGCCCCTGTCGCTCATGGCATAGTAAGCGATCACGGCGTCAGCAGTCTCCTTTTCCAACAGGGCCCGCACCTCTTCCGGCGTCCAGGTAAAAAAGTAACCTTCGTCGGGTTCACCGTCCGGACCGAGGCTGTCCGCATCCGTGGCAGCGTAAAAGGCCCCGCCCGGTGCCTGCATCTCTTTTAACACATAATCGAGAACCTGTTGGGCGACCTCTTTAAACAGCGGATTGCGGGTCACCTGATACCCTTCCAGATAGGCCGGCACCAGCAGCGCATTGTCGTACAGCATCTTTTCAAAATGCGGCACCAGCCAGGTCGCGTCGGTAGAATACCGATGGAAACCACCGCCAATATGATCATACATGCCGCCCGCGGCCATCTTTTCCAGGGTGTGCACGGCCATATCCAGGGTCGCGGCCTCACCCGAACGCCGGTAATGGCGCAGCAGCAGACGCACCGGCAGACTGCTGGGAAACTTGGGGGCCCCGCGCACGCCGCCATTGACCGGATCGTATATTTGGCGGAACAACTGTACGGCTTTCGGCAGGATGTCTTCATCCGGCAATGCCCCATCCGCTGAGGTTTTATTCAGCGCCGCCAGGTGGGTGGCCAGCGCCCGGGCGGTTTCGTCCACCTTGCCCCGGTTGTCGTCATAATAGGCCTTGAGTGCCTTGAGAACCGAAAGAAACCCGGTGGCCCCCGGCCGGTCTCCATCCCGGGCCGGGAAATAGGTCCCGCCGAAAAAGGGTTTCAGGTCCGGGGTCAACCAGACATTCAAGGGCCATCCGCCGCCCAGCCCCATGGCCTGGACAGCCTGCATGTAGATTGAATCTACGTCGGGACGCTCCTCCCGGTCTATTTTGATCGGTACAAAGTTGGCATTGATCGTCCGGGCAATCTCTTCATCTTCGAAGGACTCAGCTTCCATCACGTGGCACCAGTGGCAGGTGGCATAACCGATACTCACCAATACCGGCAAGTTTTTTTGACGAGCCTTTTGAAACGCTTCTTCGCCCCAGGGATGCCAGTCCACCGGATTGTGGGCATGCTGCAGCAAATACGGACTGCTCTCGAGAAACAGGCGATTGGTATAGCGGGCCCAGCCGTCGGCATCCAGGTGATGGGTACGCGGTTTGTAATCGGGCCCCCGCACTTTTCGCATTTCATGGTAAGCGGCTTGCAGATCTCTGGTCATCGGATGTCTCCAGTTGAAGAGCCGGTCTTTTGCGCAACGGAAGCAAAATGTAGTTGCGTCCATTTTGCAGAGCGCGTATCATTTTTATATTGTACCTGCACCGTGGGGTACTTAGACCGGGTTGACTATTTGAGGCTATCTCAAAATAGGATTTTGGTTCAAGGTCCCTTCTATGCTCTGCGAGCACGCCGGACAGGCAAGGCGGCCGTGAGGTTCCTACCGGAGGCGCCAGCGAAGCCGGTGCCTTGCGTGGTAAATTCTCAAGTATTCTGAGGATGGGAACCGCGCACCCAACGCAGAGATTGGGCCAAAAGGCATTTTTGAGTTAGCCTCTAGGATAAGCACCCATTCATCATTCGCAACAGGGGGCTGTCATGCAAAACGATCAGTTTACTATCGGACGCCGACGGACCTTACGCTGGCTGTTGGCGGGCAGCGCAATGGGGCTGGTGCCCTTCCCGGTCCTGATCAAAACAGCCGCGGCCATGGGCCGCCTGGGTTACGAACCGGAAATGAAGCGGGTCCGCGGGGACGTGCGGCTGAACGGAAAGCCTGCCCAGGTCGGCACCCCGGTCAATTACGGCGACATCGTGGAAACCGGGACACCGGCCATGGCCGTTCTTGTTCTGGGGAAATCAGTTTTCCTCGTGCGGGATAACACCCGCCTTGAACTGCCGGCCGCACCGGCAGAAAGTCTCGCGGAAAAAGCCGGCCAGGTTGTAAATTTGACCCGCGGGAAAGTGTTGACCGTCCTGCGGCAGAGCCGGGCCCGCTTTGTGACTCCCACGGCCGTTGCTGGAATTAGGGGCACGGGACTCTACCTGGAGGCGGAGCAGGATAGAACTTATGTCTGCCTTTGTTACGGGAAGGCCAGCCTGGAATCGACCGTCACGGGCGACACGCTGGAAACGGTTAAAACCCGGCACCACGAAAGCCCGCGCTATATCTACCGGCAAACACAAGCCGACGGGCAGCTGATCGCCAAGGCACCGGTCATCAATCATACTGACATGGAACTGACCATGCTCGAATCAATGGTTGGCCGCAGGCCGCCTTTTGCAGGAGACGAAGGACACTATTAGAAGCTTTCTCAAAAACAGCCTTTTGGCCCAATCTCGGCGTTGGGAGCGAAATCCAAATCCTCAAAATACCTGGTGTATTCCTCCGGTTCGGATGTCGCTCCCGCCTTGACCTTGGACCAAAATCCTATTTTTGAGAAAGCTTCCATTCTTTGATGATAAATCTACCGGAGCATGTATCTCCAAGGATCCGATTCAACCGTGCAGCCCGCGATCCAGGGCTTTGAGGCCTGTTTCCAGCATGATCTCCGCCAGGGTCGGGTGGGCGTGAATGGTCCCCACCAGCTGCGCAACGGTCAGACCGTTCTGAATGGCCAGGGTCCCTTCGGCGATCAGGTCCGAGGCATGCGGACCGATAATGTGTACCCCGAGAACACGGCCGGTGTCTGCAGCGGAAACGATCTTGGCCTGTCCGGCAATCTCACCTATGACCTGCGCTTTGCCGATGGTTCGAAACTGAACCGTATCGGCCCGTACAGCCATCCCGCTCTCGCGAGCCTGGTCCTCTGGCAAGCCTACATTACCGACTTCCGGTACGGTGAATACGGCCCCCGGAACGGCGGCATAATCCATCCGATAGTCACCCCCGGCGGCATTTTCGGCCGCCACGAGCCCCTCGCTGGAAGCCACGTGGGCCAGCATGATCTTTGAGGGACCGAGGACATCCCCGATGGCAAAAACACCGTCGACGTTGGTCTGCAAGCGCTCATCGGCCACTATCCAGCCACGCTCATCCGTAGTCACCCCGAGGTTTTCCAAACCGATATCCCCGGTATTGGGTGTGCGCCCCACGCATACCAGCACCTTGTCTGCTTCTATCTCCAGTGGCTGCTTGTCCCTTTCTTTTAAATTCTTAGCAAAGGGAGAAGGCCCCACCCGCACTTTCAGCTGGTCGCCGGTACGTTCAACCGCCTCGACCGTGCGGTTGACATGGAAGGCGATCTTGCGCTTTTTCATTTCCCGGGCCAGCACTTTGGAGCAGTCGGCATCGACCGCCGGCAACGGCAGAAGCCGGTCCAGGGCTTCGACCACGGTCACCCGCGATCCGAACGCGGCCAGGATGCTGGCAAACTCGCAGCCGATCACGCCGCCGCCCACGATCACGACCGCAGCAGGGATCTCGTCGAGGTACAGGGCCTCATTGCTGGATATGATCCGCTGGCCGTCATAGGGAAAGGCCGGAATCTCCATGGGGCGGGAGCCAGTGGCGAGGATGAGGCGGTCGTAATCCACATCCGCCACATGGTCTTCCGGCCCCTGTACCTCGATTTGGCCGGTCGCCGCTATCGACCCCCGACCTTTGAGGTAGCGCACACCATGGTGCTTGAAAAGAGCTGCGATCCCCTTGCGCTGAACCTCGATCACACGCGCCTTCCTCTCGGTCAGCGCCGGCATGTTGAGCGTCGGCTGCGGATCCGCATCTATACCGAACAAACCGGCGTGTTGGATGTCCACCAGGCGGTCAGCTGTGGATTTCAATATCTTGGAGGGGATGCAGCCCCAGTTCAGGCAGGCCCCCCCCCACATTGTCATCTTCTATAATGGTCACGTCCGCCCCGAGCTGGGCCGCCCTGACGGCAGCCACATACCCATCCGGTCCGGCCCCCAGAATCGCTGTCTTCAGCCCCATTCGTCCTACCCCCCTTTTTCTAAATAACGTATAATTTGATTTATTCGTCCAAAAATAGATTCTTTTTTGAGGTAATCATGAAATTTATATTATTTTATTGACAATTTCGTCAATATAATTTACTGGGTGGTTATTGTGCCGCAGTAAATGCCAGGCGAACAGCCTACCCATAAACCCTTAAGCCTTGCGGTTTCAAACGTTTTTTAGAAACACTTTCAAAAAGCAAACTTCCGGGCTTCACAATCGATCATCCTGCGACTGTCCCGCTTCATCCCGCCCGTGCCCGGTGCATCTGGAAGAGAGGATGTCGCGTTGGCCGTACCGAAAGGATGCCGGACATGAAAATCGACGACAGCAGCATAGAGATCATCAAACGTCTCCGGGACGGACGGGCATCTTACAAGAAAATTGCCGAAGAGCTTTCCATTTCCGAAAACACGGTGCGCAGCCGGGTCCGGAAACTCAAGCAAAAAGGGGTCCTGGAGATTTCCGGCCTGGTGGATCCCGAAGCCCTGAAAGGTCACCGCCTGGTGATGATCGGCGTTAAACTGAAATCCATGAACCTGGTAAAGAAAGGCGAAGAATTCAGCAAACTGAAGGGCGTGGTCAGTGTCAGCGTGGTCACCGGCCGGTTCGACCTGATCCTGGTTGTATTGTTGAAGGAAGGCTTCGGCCTCCTGGAATTCTATACGGAAGAGGCGGTCAAGATCAAAGATGTCCGGTCGGTGGAAACGTTCGTCATTTATAAAGGCTACAACATCAAGGTGCCGTATATTCTTTAGCCGTGTTCGGAGGCACCAAACGCGCACCCCGGCACAGAGGAGAACCCCATGAAAACCACCCAGCTGCATGCTTGGCACACCGGACACGGCGCCAATATGGCCGTATTCGGAGAATATGACATGCCCATGTGGTACGGTGCCGGGGCCAAAGCGGAACACCTTGCCGTACTAACCGCAGCCGGCCTGTTCGATACCAGCCACATGGCGGTTGTCCTCGTCGAGGGCCCCGGGGCCTTCGACCTGCTGCAGGCCACCTTCACCGGCAACCTGGCGGGATGCATCGGCCCCGCCAAAGCGCCCCTGTCCCCCGGGCGCTGCGTCTATGGCGCCTTCCTGGACGAAAAAGGCCACGTCTTCGACGACGCCATCATCTTCCAGGTGGCCCCCGATCATTATATGATCGTGGTCAATGCCGGCATGGGCGCCGACATCGCCGCTCACCTGACGAGTCAGGCCGGCACCCTGGATACGATTCGGATCACGGACATGACCGATCAACTCGGCAAGATCGACATCCAGGGTCCGGCGGCCGCCAAAATCCTCTCCCAGATCCTGGCCGACCCTGATACGGTCTTCAAAAAACTGCCCTATTTTGCCTTTCAAGGCTATTTTGTGGCCGACGCTGACATCACCCCACCGGTCCATTCGCAAAGCGGCGCCGCCGTTTTGGTGTCCCGCACCGGATACACGGGTGAATTCGGATTCGAGCTCTTTGTGTCCGCCGGCGAGACAGTGGCACTCTGGAATGCATTGCTGGCCACCGGCGAATCGTTCGGCATCGTCCCCTGCGGGCTGGCAGCCCGTGATTCTTTACGGGCCGGGGCCGTCCTGCCGTTGAGCCATCAGGATATCGGTCCCTGGCCGTTTCGCAACAACCCCTGGCCGTTTGCCCTCCCCTGGGATGCCGGCCAGACTGCTTTCACGAAAACATTCCTCGGCAGCCAGGCCCTGCTGGCAGCCGGAGATGCCGATTATACCCGCCCCTTTGCCGGCTTTGACCTGCGCAAGGTGGCCAACCCGGCGGAAACCGAAGTCGTCGATGATGTCGGTCGAACCCTCGGTACGGTGTTGACTTGCGCCACGGATATGGGAATCGGGCGGCACCAGGGTCGTATCTTTTCACTGGCCAGTCCGGATAAACCGGAAGGGTTCAAGGCCAAGGGCCTGTGCTGCGGATTTGTTAAAGTCTCCGCCGACCTACCGGCCGGAACCCTCATTTACCTGCAGGACAAGCGCCGCAAACTCAAAGCAATGATCGTTGACGATATCCGGCCGGACCGCACGGCCCGCCGCCCGTTGAAGGATATGCTTTGAGTTGCAGCTATAGAAATGGAAACCGTATACGCAGTTATAATCATGACCAGAACACACAGAAACCGCTGGATGCAGTCTATGAAAGGAGGAACTTAAATGAAAGAGTTGAATGAGCTCAATTTACCGGAGGATGTAAAATACACCGAAGACCACGAGTGGGTGAAGCTGAGCGGCGACACGGCCAAAATCGGCATCAGCGATTATGCCCAGGACCAGCTGGGTGACATCGTTTTCGTAGAGCTGCCCGGCGTGGGCGACAGCTTTGCCAAGGGCGACGAATTCGGCACCCTGGAGTCGGTCAAAGCCGTGTCCGAGCTGTATATGCCGGTGGGCGGAGAAGTGACCGCCATCAACGAAGCCCTGGAAGATGCTCCCGAACTGGTCAACACTGATCCCTACGGAGAAGGTTGGATGATCGAGGTCAAGGTCTCGGATGCATCCGAAGCCGAGTCCCTCATGAACAAGGACGGTTACCTTGAAGTACTGAAAGGATAACACCATGCGCTACTTACCCCATACCGAACAAGACATTCAAGCCATGCTCAAGGTGGTTGGTGTCGATAGTCTTGCCGGCCTGTTCGCCACCATCCCCAAAGATTGCTGGCGGACGGAGCCGCTCGATCTGCCCAAACCGATGTCCGAGTGGGAACTCAATCACCACATGGATACCCTGGCCGCCGATATGGCCGCCACCCCCGAGCACAAAGTTTACCTGGGCGCGGGCAGCTATGACCACTATATTCCCGAAACCATTCGCCAGCTGATCCTGCGGGGCGAGTTTTTCACGGCCTATACGCCCTACCAGCCGGAAATCAGCCAGGGCACGCTCCAGGCCATCTACGAATACCAGACCCTGGTCACCGCCCTGCTCGGAATGGATGTGGCCAATGCCTCCATGTATGACGGTGCGTCGGGGTTGGCGGAAGCCCTGCTGATGTCGATCCGGGTGTCCCGCCGGAAAAAGGTCGCTGTTTCGACCGCCATCAACCCGCTGTACCGCGAGGTCGTCAAAACTTATTTGGCCCCAACCGGATACGAAATTATCGAACTGCCCTACGGGGCGGATGGGCGCACGGATCTTTCCGGCCTGGCCAACCTGGAAGAGCTGGCCGGTGTGGCGGTACAATCCCCCAATTTCTTCGGATGTGTCGAAGATCTCAAAACGTTGGCCGCAAAGGTCCACACGGACCCCAAACCCCTGTTCATCGTGGCTTTCAGTGAGCCCCTGGCGTACGGCCTGCTCAAGAGCCCGGGCAGCCTCGGCGCCGACGTGGCCTGCGGTGAAGGCCAGAGTTTCGGCATCCCGCGTTCTTATGGCGGACCGGGCCTGGGTATGCTTGCCGCCACCAAAAAATGCCTGCGCTCCATGCCCGGCCGGCTGATCGGGCAGACCGTGGACCAGGACGGCAAGCGCGGGTTCGTCCTCACCCTGGCAACCCGGGAACAACATATCCGCCGCGAGAAGGCCACATCGAACATCTGCTCCAATCAGGGCCTGTGCGCCACCATGTCTGCCATGTACATGGCCTCTTTAGGGGGAACCGGCATCCGCAAGCTGGCCCGGCTGAACCATGACAAGGCCCAGTACCTGAAAAACGGACTGGCCGGGGCCGGCATCAAAAGTCCGTTTACCGCGCCGACCTTCAATGAATTCGTGGCGACCTTTCCCGACGGGTTCGACACCACCTACCGGCAGCTACTGGAGAAAAAAATCGTGGCCGGTGTCCCCCTGGGTCCCTGGTATCCGGATCTGGCCGGCAGCTACCTGCTGTGCGCCACGGAGACCGCTTCCAAAGAAGACCTGGATGAACTGATAAAGGAGGTGCAGTCATGAATGAACCCATTGGAACCACCGGACTGATCCTCAATGAACCGCTCTTATGGGAAAAAGGGTCCCCGGGCCGCATGGGCATGTCCATACCCGCAAGCGATGTGCCGGGTGCCGAAATGGACAGCGCCCTGGTCGGTGAGGGGCCGGACTTTCCTGATTTGGGCGAGTTGGACGTGGTCCGCCACTACACCCGCCTGTCCACCTGGAATTTCGGGGTCGACACCGGCATGTATCCCCTGGGATCGTGCACCATGAAATACAATCCCAAAACCAATGAACGACAGGCCGCTCTGCCCGGATTTGCCAATGCGCACCCCCTGCTGCCGCCCGAGCTCAGCCAGGGGGCCTTGAAGCTGTATTGCGAACTCCAGCAATACCTGGCCGAGGTGACCGGCTTTCCGGCGGTCTCATTGCAGCCCGCGGCCGGATCCCACGGTGAGCTGACCGGTATGATGATTTTTCATGCCTATCATCAAAGCCTGGGCAAGCCCCGCACCAAGGTTCTGATTCCGGATACAGCCCACGGCACCAATCCGGCCAGTGCGGCCCTGTGCGGATATAAATCCATCCCGGTCAAATCCAACGCGGATGGTGTCCTGGACCCGGCGGGGATCGCCGCTGTCATGGATGAAGATACAGCCGGTATCATGGTGACCAATCCCAACACCCTGGGGCTGTTCGAAGACCATATCGGTGAGGTGGCCGACATCGTCCACAACAAGGGCGGGCTCGTATACGGTGACGGCGCCAACATGAATGCCATCATGGGCATCGTCAACGTCGGCTGTACGGGGGTGGATGTCCTGCACCTGAACCTGCATAAAACATTCTCGACACCGCATGGCGGCGGCGGTCCGGGCAGCGGCCCGGTATGCGTCTCGGAGCAGCTTGAGAAGTTCCTGCCGGTGCCGCGAGTCGTGGAGCAGGACGGGCAGTATACCCTCTCCCATGATTTCCCAGATTCAATCGGCAAGATCCACGCCTTTTACGGAAACTTCGGCATCCTGGTTCGGGCTTACAGCTATATTCGCAGCCTGGGGGCCGATCTCAAGAAGGTCAGCCAGTATGCTGTTTTGAATGCCAACTACATCAAGGAGAGCCTGAAAGGCACGTTCTACCTGCCCTATGACCGGCCCTGCATGCATGAGTGTGTCTTCAACGACGCCAAGCAGGAAGCCCTCAAGGTGTCGACCCTGGATATCGCCAAACGCCTGATCGACAACGGGGTGCACCCCCCGACCATCTATTTCCCCCTCGTGGTGCCCGGCGCCCTGATGATCGAGCCCACGGAGTCGGAATGCAAGGAGGATATCGACCGCTTTGTCGACACGCTGAAAGCCATTGCCGCCGAAGCTGAGGAGAACCCGGACGCCCTGCACGCCGCCCCGGTCAATACCAAGGTCAAGCGTCTGGATGAGACGCTGGCGGCGAGAAAGCCATGTCTGCGCGGTTAGCGTTGCGCATCGCCTGGCCAGTTGTTAACGTATATCAATATAGATACCCGATATTTTGAAGCGCATAGGGGTGAGCCAACTTCGCCACAGGAGCGACGTCGGCTCACTGCGCTTTGAGTGACATTCATATTTAAAATCGAAACAATTAAATTTGGCATGGCCTGCAAATGGCCATTTGACTGCATGACAACCACAATCTCCGGACAGATCGAAACACCTGCAAAACTGGCGCCTCACAACCGGTGGACCCGATTAGACCTAGCTGTTCTCCCATATAGCGAAGCCCTCGATCTGCAATACCGCCTGGCAGCGCAGGTACAGTCTGAAGGCAAGGAAGGAATCGTCCTTTTCCTGGAGCATGCGCCGGTCTTCACCCTCGGAAAACGCGGCGGCTGTGAAAACCTTACGGTTTCCGACGACTTTCTGGACAAGCACGGGGTTACGGTCTTCAAAACCGAACGCGGCGGCAACATCACCTATCACGGTCCCGGACAGCTGGTGGTCTATCCGCTCATCAAGTTGAAAACGGCCGGTCTCGGGGTAGCCGACTATGTTGATTGCCTTGAAGAGGTCATGCTGCGAACAGCCGCCGACTGGGGCATTCGGGCCGAACGCAATGTGAAAAACCGGGGTGTCTGGATCGGTAACGACAAATTGGGCAGCATCGGCATCGCCGTAAAAAGAGGCGTCACCCTGCACGGTCTGGCGCTGAATGTGGTCACCGACTTGACCCCGTTCAGCTGGATCAACCCGTGCGGGTTGACTGACGTGGGCATCATCTCGCTGGCGGAAGCCGGAGCTGCCGACATCACGGTTGCCCGGGTTCGCGAACGGCTGGCCACCCATATGGCTGCGGTTTTCAATATTGATTGGGAAGGTGCAACTTGAAGATAACCACCAAAAAACGACAGCCCAAACCAGCCTGGCTGCGCAAACGCCTTCCCACCGGCCCGGCCTATGAAAATGTGCGGGCGATGATCAAAAAAGGAGCCCTCCATACGGTTTGCCAGGAGGCCAAGTGTCCCAACCAGTGGGAGTGCTTTTCCCATAAAACCGCCACTTTTCTGATCCTTGGCGACCGATGCACCCGGACCTGCGGTTTTTGTGCCGTGGCCCATGGCCCTGACGGCAGTCTCGACCAGCAGGAGCCGCTACGGGTGGCCGAAGCCGCCGCCGCCCTCGAACTCAAGTATGTGGTGGTAACCTCGGTGACCCGTGATGACCTGCCTGACGGCGGAGCCTCGATCTTCGCGGGCACCATCACCCAGTTGCGCCGCCACATCCAGGGCGTGAAGGTCGAGGTACTGGTACCTGATTTCAACGGCAGCCAATCGGCCCTTGAAGCGGTATTGGCCGCAAAACCAGATGTCCTGAACCACAACCTCGAAACGGTGGCGCGCCTCTACCCGGTGGTACGTCCGGAAGCGGTCTATGCGCGATCCCTTAAACTTTTGAAGACAGCGTCCCGCCTGGCACCGGCCATTCCCACCAAATCCGGATTGATGCTCGGGCTGGGCGAAACTGAGGATGAAGTCGAAAGGGCGTTGAGCGACCTGTTGACGGTCGGCTGCAAAATGCTGACCCTGGGTCAATACCTGCAGCCGACCGAAGCACACCTGCCCGTGCAAAACTACATTGAACCCGAGCAGTTTGACCGCTGGAAGCAAAAGGCCCTGGATGCCGGCTTTGAACAGGTTGCCAGCGGACCGTTTGTGCGCAGTTCCTACCAGGCCCACACCCTCTATGCGGAACGAGAATGAACAACCACCCGAAATCCACATTTTGTAAGTTTATTGGCGTATAAATTTATTATTTGAAAAAAATATTGACAAGTTTTTTTCTATATAGCAATATATTCATCATATTTCTTTCACGGTTCTTTCGGTCTGCACTGCGTTCGCAGCACACTTTCTAGGTCACTTTCGTACAGTTCAACGGGCCCATTGCCAAAGGCCTGGGCGCCGCAGCGTTTTAGATGAAGGAACTGCCGGTCGGAACCACCGGCCAATGGATATCTTGATATGACGAAAAAGCAAATCGATTCCATCGACAAACAGCTTATCAGCAGGCTCAGTGAAGACGGACGCCTGCAGGCCGGCAAGATCGGGGAGCATCTCAATATCACCAGCCCCACGGTCCGTTCCCGACTCAAGGCGCTTACCGATACAGCTGTTTTGAAAATTGCCGGGTTGCTGGACGCCTATAAAACCCGCGGACTGACCACGGCCTTCGTGGGCATCCGTCTGGACACCTACCAACTGGACACCAAATTGGAAGAAATTTCCGCCCTGGACCAGGTGGTCTGGGCCTGTGTGGTGACCGGCCAATATGACATCATCGTAGAAGTCATCTCAGTGGAGGGCATGGTGGGGCTGCATCGCTTTCTCTCTGAAAAGCTCTACAAGGTCGGGGGGATTAAATCCAGCGAGACCTTTGTCGTCATGAAATCCAAGCGCAAATGGACCCTGCTGCCCAAGGGCATCCGGGATAAACTTGAAGAGATCACGCTGACAGTGGGTGATTCCTAAATAAATCGTTAACCGGATCTGAAACTGGCAACACAATGCAACGCATCGCTAGATAAGGAGGCAATCATGATAGTCGGAATTTTAAAAGAGATTAAAGCTGAGGAAAATCGGGTCTGCATGACGCCGGCCGGCGTAGAGGTCATGCGGCAGAATGGGCACACCGTTTTAGTCGAAGAAAATGCCGGCACCGGCAGCGGCTTTACCAATGAACAATACACCGCGGCCGGGGCCGAACTGATCGCCACCGCGGCCGAGATCTTTGAAAAAGCCGACATGGTGATGCACGTAAAAGAGCCCCTGCCGGCCGAGTACGACCTGATTCGCAAAGACCAGATCGTGTTTACCTACCTGCATTTGGCCGCGGCCGAGGAACTGACCCATGCCCTGATCAAAAGCGGTTCCATCAACATTGCGTATGAAACCATCCAGAAAGCAGACGGCAGCCTGCCCCTGCTTACGCCCATGAGTGAAGTGGCCGGCCGCATGGCCATCCAGCAGGGCGCCAAATACCTCGAAATGGCCCAGGGCGGCCAGGGTGTCCTGCTCGGCGGTGTTCCCGGCGTTGAACCGGGTGTCGTGACGGTTATCGGCGGCGGTGTCGTGGGGACCCATGCAGCTAAAATGGCCTGCGGACTGGGCGCCCAGGTCTACCTGCTGGACATGAGCCTCGACCGCCTGCGCTACCTGAGCGACGTGATGCCGGCCAACTGTATTCCGATGATGTCCAGCCCGGCCACGATCCGGGAGCTGGTCAAAAAATCCGATGTCGTTGTCGGGGCGGTTTTGATTCCGGGTGCAAAAGCCCCCCGCCTGGTAACGCGAGACATGCTGCCCACCATGAAGGAAGGCTCCGTGCTCGTGGACGTGGCCATTGACCAGGGCGGTTGCTTTGAAACCAGCAAGGCCACCACGCATGGCGATCCCACGTACGTTGTAGACGGTGTCATCCACTATTGTGTGGCCAACATGCCCGGTGCGGTGGCCAAAACCAGCGCCATGGCCCTGACCAATGCAACCCTGCCCTACGCGGTGGAAATCGCCAACAAGGGCTGGAAAAAGGCCATGCAGGAAAACAACGAAATCAAACTGGGCGCCAACGTGGTCAACGGCAAGGTGACCTACAAAGGCGTCGCCGACGCTTTTGATATGGAATATACTGATATAGACGCGCTCTTGTAGCCTTCTAGCGCCGCGCGTAAACCCGCGGTGCTACGAACGGACAAATCAATTGATTTTGTTCAGAAAACCTCGTAAAAGGGTTCCAGGCTTTTACGAGGTTTTTTATTTGGAAAGAATCCTGGCTCAGAGGACCAAGCTTTGGATTGCCCCCTTTAAGCGGTGTGCAACCAAACATGTCCTAATCGGGTGGCCGGATTCAGGGTGATAGGCTATAGGCCTTTAGGCTGTATGAAAACATCTGGATATGGCGTTTAGCAGCTAGCGATTAGCAATCCGTCTTTGCATTTCAGCTAAAAACTAATGGCTGACAGCTAACAGCCCCATCAATGATTTCCAATCATGGGAAAGTACTACCTAACCGTCTTCAGCCTACAGTCTAAACACCTGGAAACGGTTACCACGGCATAGCCAATTATATCTGACCGGGAGCTGAAAACCAGGTTTTCAAAGACTGACTAAAAGTGAGGATCTTATATTGGATACTCCGCTGGTTCGGGCTGACATCGACCTCGACGCGATCACGGTCAATATAGAGCAGCTGAAAAAAGTAACTGCCCCGGAGGCCCGGTTTATGGCCGTCGTAAAGGCCAACGCTTATGGGCACGGTGCCGTGGAAGTCGCCAGGCAGGCCCTGGCCGGTGGTGCCGACTGCCTGGGCGTGGCCCGGGTCCAGGAGGCAGTGGCCCTGAGAGCGGCCGGCATCGACGGCAAGCTCCTGGTACTGAACTACACGCCGCCCGAATTTGCTGCCCTGGCCCTGGAGCATGATCTGGCCCTGACCGTCTTCGACCTGGATACTGCCGCAGCTATCTCGGAATCAGCCGTGGCCGCCGGCCGGCAGATCATCGCCCACCTTAAAACCGATACCGGCATGGGGCGTCTTGGACTGCGTCCGGCCGGTGAAAAGGGAACGGGATTAGACCCCCAGCGGGTAGAGATCGCCAGGCGAATCGCCAGCCTGCCCGGGTTGGACCTGGAAGGTATTTTCACCCACTTTGCGGCCGCGGACAGCCGCGATACCGCCTATACGGAAAAACAATTTGCCCTGTTTTGCGACTATATCGATGCCCTGGCAAAGGCCGGGATTGAATTCAGGTTTCGGCACGCCGCAAACAGTGCTGCTATTCTGGCCCATCCGCAAACCCACCTGGACATGGTACGCGCGGGTATCGCCCTGTATGGCCTCAACCCATCGGCCGAAGTCAACCTTGACCAACTGGCCACGCGACCGGTCATGTCCCTGAAAGCGCGCCTGGTGCATGTCAAAAAAGTTCCCGCCGGGTTCTGCGTCAGCTATGGGATGACCTACCGGGCACCCGCGCCCACGACCATCGCCACCGTCCCGATCGGCTACGCCGACGGCTACAGCCGACTGCTGAGCTCCCGGGGCACCATGCTGGTGCGGGGACAGCGAGCCCTCATCGTCGGCCGCGTGTGCATGGACCTGACCATGCTCGACGTGGGCCACATTGAAGGCGTGCGCACCGGTGATGAAGTCATCGTCCTCGGCCGCCAGGGTGACGAGACCATCACAGCTGACGAGATCGCCGGCGTGCTGGGTACGATCAATTACGAAATCGTCTCGTCGATAACCGCCCGGGTTCCGCGAAAATTCCACACCGGTAGAAATGGATAGTCTTTTAAAATCCAATTTAGGCTTTCTTTGGGCTGTAGCGCGATACATCGGGCCTGGTCTTGTGCCTCTTCTCCTAAAAAATCAAAATCTAAAAACTTATCCTCGCGCAGAGACGCCAAGACGCAGAGACGTCCTCCTTAAAAAATATTGGATAGGCAGTCCAGCGAAGTCGGGAAAGCCTGAATTTGTTCCGGCTTCACCGGTAAAACCCGAAACCAACCAGGGGCTAATTGCTTTCTCGCACGAAGTGCGGCCAAATCTTTGGTTTTGGTCTTCCCTGGGCCTCTGCGTCTCTACGGGATGCATTGGTTTTGGTTATTTTGGCGCGGACATTGATTCAAATCATGGTTAATCACGTCCTTATCATCGCCGATATCGAAGGCAGCTCCGGGTGCCCGGACTATGCCGCTTCCGCTTTCATGACCGCCAGCTGGCCCACAGCCTGCCTGGCCATGACCCGGGATGTCCAGGCGGTGACAACCGCCCTTTTCGATGCGGGCGTTCCGCGCATCACCATCCATGATTTTCACCGCACCGGCTACAATCTGATCCCGGATTTACTTGATTCCCGCGCCACACTGATCCAGGGCTATCGCCGCGGCAGCGTCCCCGGGATCGGCAACCCGGACGGAGCGGACGCGGTCCTATTCGTCGGCCTGCATGCAGCTTCCGGGACGCATGGTTTCCTGGCCCACACGTTGACATCCCGAATTGCGCGGTTGGCTGTCAACGGCCGCCCCCTTGCTGAGGTGGAACTATTCAGTGCTGTTCTGGGGCCATACGGAATTCGGCCGCTTTTCTTCTCCGGCTGCCCCGCGGCCTGCGATCAGGCCCGGGAAGCCTTGCCCGGCATCACCACTTTTGCCATGCCCAAACCAACGCCCCGGGCACCCCGGAAACTGCATGCGCTGCGGCAAACCATGGCCCGCAGGGCTGTAGCCGCGCTTGAGAATCCCGTACCGCCAGACCCGCTTTGGCCCCGGGGTTCGTTTCATGCTGAAATCCGTTTTCGCGACGGCGCCGCACCTGCCCGCCGGATAGCGGCCCGCTGGCACCTGAAACGGGTCGGCAATACCATCCTCCTGGATGCCGCCACCATTGAACAGCTATATGCCGATCTGATTCGTATCTGTTACCTGACACCCCTGGTGCAGGCCTTTCTTCCCTTTGGCATGGCCCTCTATCGCGTCCTTGGCATCACCGGCCTGGCCTGGGTCAAGCACCGCTTGAAAACCCGTCGATACCACCGGCGGCTGGTCCGGTTCTATCGTTGACACCCGCAGGCGGTTACTTTATACACCTTCAGCATGATCAGTATCGACAACCTTTCCAAAAGCTTCAGTGACCGGGTCCTGCTCGACCGGGTCAGCGTCCGCATCAATACCCGCGAACGGGTGGGGCTGGTAGGGCGCAACGGCCACGGTAAAACCACCTTGCTGAAAATGATCACGGGCACGGAACAACCCGACGAAGGTACCGTCGTCATTCCCAAGAATTACCGTATCGGCCACGTCCAGCAGCACTTGTCTTTCTCGCGGGACACAATTGTGGAGGAAGGCATGCTGGGTCTGCCCGCGGCGGAGAAGGATCAAGCCTGGAAAGTCGAAAAAATTCTGGCCGGCCTGGGGTTCACCCCCGCTGACATGCAGCGTCCCCCCGGAGAGTTTTCCGGCGGATACCAGGTGCGGTTGAACCTGGCCAAGGTGCTGGTGTCCGAGCCCGACCTGCTGCTGCTCGACGAACCCACCAACTACCTGGACATCACCTCGATTCGCTGGATCACGCGATTTCTCAACAACTGGCCCCATGAAGTTCTGTTGATCACCCACGACCGCGGCTTCATGGACGGCCTGGTGACGCACGTGGCCGGGATCCATCGCCGCAAAATCCGGAAAATCGCCGGTGACACCCAGAAGTACTATAACCAGCTGGCCCAGGAAGAGGAGATCTACGAAAAGACCAGGGTCAATGATGAAAAAAAGCGCAAAGAAATCGAGCTGTTCATCACCCGGTTCCGGGCCAAGGCCCGCCTGGCCAACATGGTTCAGTCCCGCATCAAGACCCTGGGCAAAATGGAAAAGAAGGACAAACTGGAGGCGGCCCAGACCCTCGACTTTACGTTTAAAAGCGCCCCGTTTGCGCCCAAGCATGTCATGACCATCGATACCCTTGACTTTCGCTACCGTCCGGATACCGAACACTTGATTCCCGGCTTGTCCTTTACAGTCAACAAGGGCGACCGTATCTGCGTTGTCGGCAAAAATGGTAGAGGCAAAACAACCCTGCTCAAGCTCATCGCCGGCCTGCTCACGCCCAGCGCGGGCAGCATCACCTACAATCCCAACGTGGTTAAGGGCTTCTTCGAACAGACCAATGTACAGTCCCTGGTGGACAGTAACACCGTGGAAGATGAAATCCTCTACACCCATCCGGACACCGACCGGCAGCTGGCTCGCAATATCTGCGGGGCCATGATGTTTTCCGGGAACGATGCCGTGAAGAAAATCAGCGTGCTCTCCGGGGGGGAAAAGAGCCGGGTCATGCTCGGCAAACTGCTGGTAACGCCGGTCAATCTTCTGTTGCTGGACGAACCGAGCAATCACCTGGACATGGATTCCTGCGACGCCATGCTGGCTGCCATTGACAATTTCGAGGGGGCGGTCATAATGGTGACCCACAACGAAATGTTTCTGCACTCTATTGCCCGGCGCCTGATCGTCTTCCAGGAAGAATCGGTGAGGATGTTCGAGGGGACCTACAGCGACTTTCTCGACCGTGGCGGTTGGGCCTGTGAAGAAACGGCACCTGCCGGAGAGGCGCTGGACAGCAGCCGACCGGCTGCCAATCGAAAGGCGCTGAAACGGGAGCGCTCCCGGATTATCAACGCCAAGAGCCGGGCGCTGAAACCGCTGAAGCAGAAGATGGAGCGTACCGAAGAGGCCATTGCCCGGGACGAAAACAGCCTCGTGGAGTTGAACCAGCGGCTTCTGGAAGCCTCCCGGCGCCAGGATGGCAAGAAAATCGGCAGTCTGTCACGGGCCATCCATGAATGCCAGGGAGAAATCGACAAGCTCTATGCCGACCTGGAAATCATCAGCCAGGAATTCGACACCCTGGAAGCTGAATTCGACCAGCAGCTGGACAGCTTGAATTGAGATAAACCACGCGCCAGGATATACGATCTTCTTATAAGGGCCCTTTTGAACATGACTTCCAAACAAAAAATTATCATCTTCCAACAAAACCAGAGCGGGGCAGCCAAGGTCAAGGGTATCCGTGAATTTGGACAGGACCGGTTTATCGTGAAGACCGTGGATATCGATATACCCCTGCCCCCGGTCATCGACGATGCCTCCGAATATCTGCCTGACCACATCGAGGCTGACCTGGTGCTGGATTTCATCGGACATCCCGACCTGTCTGTGGACCTGGGCGCCCTGTGCACCCGACTCGGGATCCCGGTTGTGGCCTCCGGTAAAAAATCCCGTGACGGCCTGGTGATTACCCCGCCCACCTGATGCGGCCTTTCGAGGCAGGTTCGTCTCGGTCAATACAGTGAACAGTTCGGGGCCCCCGAGTTCGCGGTTACGGTAGAAAGCGGAATTATCACGGATATCGAAGTCCGGCGGGGAGCACCCTGCGGGGCTACCTGGCAGGCCGCCCAAAAAATGATCGGGTTGGAAACCGCGGAGGCCATCGTCCGCATGGGCCTCGAGCCTCAGTTTTACTGTTCAGCCGGCCCGGCCGGATGGGGTCCGATTCACGGAAAGAGCCCGGTCCATTTTGCGGGCAACGTCCACAGTGCTGCCCTTGAAAAAGCGGTTAAAAAAGCGGATACTGAGTCCAACGAATAGGCCCGATCTCAAAAAGCGGATTTCAGTTCAAAATGACGCGAAGCTAATGCCTAACGTGGTGCAAGGCAGCCGCGAGGTTAAACCCGCAGAAATACTGTGGTATTTTGAGGACTTGAACCGGGCGCCCAACACCGAGTTTGGGCTAAAAGACTTTTTTGAGATGGGTTCTAACAGGCACAACTTCACCCCACTTCCCCGGGAGGTACCGCATGTATGGTAACTATGGACAGATCCTGGCCATTGACCTGAATTCCGGGGGCACCCGGATAATCACCCCGCCCGAGGAGATATACACCGCCTGGCTTGGCGGCCGCGGCCTGGCCACCTGGTTGCTGTCTGAATACAACCCGCCCGGCATCGATCCCCTGCAGGCTGAAAATAGATTGATTTTTGCGACCGGCCCGGCCACCGGCACCGGTATCTGGGGCTCAAGCCGCTATGGCGTTTTTACGAAATCCCCGCAGACCGGCCTCTATGCAGAATCCTATTCCGGTGGCAAGGTTCCCCTGGCCGTGGCAGCTACCGGGTACGATGCCATTATGATCAATGGCAAGAGCAAACAGCCGGTCGTCCTGGTCATTTCCCCTGGCGAGGTCATTATCCACCCGGCTGACGACCTGTGGGGAAAGGATACCTACGCTACCCAGGCTGCCGTTCATAAACGTTTTGGGGATGATCGTTGGAAGCAGCAAGGTGTTGTCTCCATTGGACCGGCCGGCGAGAACCGGGTCGTATTTGCCGTCATTGAAAATGATCGCTGGCGCAGTGCCGGCCGCACCGGCACCGGGGCCGTAATGGGTTCCAAAAACCTCAAGGCGATCCTGATCGCCGGCGATCGCCGGCGCGAATCCCGCCAACCCGATGACGTGCGCGCTTTCATCAAGGCGACCCGCGCCCGCACAACCGATCATCCGGCGGTGATCGGCTACAAATCAAAGGGGACACCCGCCATGGTGCGGTTGGCCCACAGTGTGGGGGCTTTCCCCTACCGTTACTGGTCCCATCAACCGCCTGAATCAATCGAAAACATCAGCGCCGAAGCCCTGCACGAGCAGTGCCGGGTCGATCCCAAGGCCTGTGCCAACTGCTTCGTGGCCTGCAGCCGCATGACCCGCGTCGAAACCGGACGCCATGCGGGGCTTTCCATCGAGGGACCCGAATATGAAACCATCTATGCATTCGGGGGGCTGTGCTGTGTCGATGACATCCGCGAGATAGCCTGGCTGAACGACCTGTGCGATCGGCTCGGGATGGATACCATGTCGGCCGGTAACCTGTGCGGCCTGGCCATCGAGGCGGCCCGGCGCAAAAAAATCGACCTGGCCATCGATTATGGACAGACGGATGCCATCGCCGACCTGCTGCAGCAGATAGCCGCCCGCGAGGGCCACGGCGAGACCCTGGCGCGGGGTATCGTCCCTGCGGCGGCTGAATGGGGTCTCGAGGATATTGCCATCCATGTAAAAGGATTGGAACCGGCGGGCTACGATCCGCGCGCCCTCAAGGGCATGGGTCTGGCGTACGCCACCGCCAGCCGGGGCGCCTGCCACATGCGCGGCACCATTTTGCGGGCCGAATTAACCGGCGTGATCGAACCCGAAGAGATTATAGGCAAAGCCGCTATATATATCGATTTTGAAGACCGTCACACCCTTTTCGACTGCCTGGTGCTGTGCCGGTTCTACCGCGACATCTATCCCTGGGACGAAATGGAATCAATGATCGCGGCTCTCACCGGCCTGGACGTCAACCGGGCCAATCTCGAACGGATCGCCGGGAACATTACGACCTTGATCCGTCGGTTCAATCTCCGGGAAGGGCTGGATACCGCAGCAGACAAGCTCCCCGACCGCTTGTATAAAAACGCGCTGACCACCGGGCAATCCATCAGCGCGGACGACCTGAATTATATGCTGCAGGATTATTACAGGCTTAGAGGTTGGAGCAAGAAAGGTGTACCGCAATAAGTAAAGTCCCTTCAAAGAATTCATGCGGGCTTAAGGTCAAGACGGGGCAAGGAATTTAACCGGAGGAATATGATTAATATTTCGAGGATAGCGCTATCGCTTCACTTCGTGCCGAATTCCTTGGCCCAACGCAGAGATTAAGTTCGCAGGGAGGCTTTGAAGGGACTTTTATTTGAATAGGTACCTATGTATCATCTCTGCCAGGGCATCGATCATCCGCTCTTCACCGATGGGTGATTCGAACAGGCGCACCGCATGGATCGTCTCCTGCACCGAACAGGAGATGACCTTGGCCGCCGCCTCCAGGTCGATAATGCGCAGGCGGTCTTCAAAATGCTTCAGAAAACTGATGAAGCGCTTATTGAAGTGGTCGTTCAGTTCTTCATCGAAAGCCAGGATGTCGGGATCCTTGTACTTCAGCGCCTCGATTTCGCGGTGCAGTTCCGGGTCCTGGTTGTGGATGTCCGCAATCAGCTGAATCATGTGCCTGATCGTTTCCTTCTTGCCGATCTTCTCCAGGGGTAAATCTTGCATCCGGTCCATCATGGCCAGGATCTCCTGTTTCATGTGACCATGGGTAAGCTCCATAAAGAGCTCTTTCTTGTCTTTGAAATAGGCATAGAAGCTGCCCACGGACACGCCGGCTTCCGCAGTAATCTCTTTGGCGTTGGTGCCGTTATAACCATCCCTGGAAAAGAGGACCCAGGCGGCTTCCAGGATTCGCTTGCGGGTCTCAATTCCCCGTTTCTGCTGCGGCATTCTGGTTTTCAGTATTTCTTTCTCCATTGCTAACCCCCACTAATTATTACTTTTCATAGCATGCCACCCCACACCTGTCAACAAACCTGAAAAAAAGTTCATATTTTTGCTTGACAATGTGAACTCAGGTTCATATTGTATGGTCAAACGTGAACATAAGTTCATATTCATAAAAATAAACCAAGCAAAGGAGTATAAAAATGAAACGAGCCATCATCTTAATCGCAAGTGTTTTCCTGGTCGTATCCGCAGCCGGCCCCGCCGCCGCCGAGATGGTTAACGTCGGCCCCGTGGCAATCGACAAATCAGATGACATTGATATCCGCAACCGGGTAGCCGGAGTTGAATCCGCGACCGCAACCGCCTCGCCCGCAGCTGTCCCGGTAAACATCGGGGTTGCTGAAATCGATGCCGCCGAGCATGCCGCCCTTCAGGATTTCGTTTCCGGTCGCAAATCTATGGAAGCGCGTTCCGACAAGGCGCCGCACGACAACCAGGCCGACATCGGAGTGGTGGATATGAGCCAGAAGGATCTGCAGGAACTTGAGAACCTGACCAGTTGGATGAAAGACAAGCGGCCCGGTCGCCTGCTGCTGGACAAACTGCATGCCCAGGTCAAGTAGACATGCCCTCTTTGCCAACCCAATTTCCCCCAACTGTGCTGTGCGGGTGAGCGGCCTCTCCTCCTGAGGCCCGCCACCTGCACAGCCGGCCCAACCTCTCAATCGAGTGTCAGTCCTGACATTCACATATGCGGCGGATTTCAATCTCAGCATTGCACTGTTGATCCTCTGCCGTAGATTCGGATACGCGCACCACGATTCCCGGCACCCGGGCAACGAACGGACGCGGGCGATTGTTATCGCCAGAGGCGTGGAATTTCTTACCATCAGGACACCCAACGCTGCCGCCTTAAAAAATACAGCTTGCCAACGATGGCACCACCGACAAAATTTTATTAAAATCGGCCTATTCGCTTGACAGAAACAGGTGCTGAAAGTACGTTTAGGCCTATAAGAGACTATTTTTAATAGAAAATTATTTAATCATGGCAGAATCCGGCACGTTTGACATAAAAGATTCCATCGCCACCTCGGTAGCCGATTTATTCGATACCATGCTGGACATGGAAGCCACGCCTTTTGAGGAGCAAGATGTCCTCCCCCTGGACGGGCGCTGTATCATCGGCACCCTGAGTTTCGCCGGCGAAGTTATCGGAAACATCGACATCCAGCTCAGCGACGAAGCCTCTCGGATGGTCACTGCCGCCATGCTGGGCATGGAACCGGAGGACATCGAGGACGACGAGGAGATCAAGGATGTCGTCCGTGAGGTGTGCAATATCGTAGGGGGCAACCTGAAATCAGGGTTTGAGGACGTGGGGTTGCAGTGTGTGATTTCGACGCCTTCCATCACCACCGGGGATGATTTTGAAATCGAAACCCTGAACATGGATCGCTACGACAAGTTCGGCTTCAAGTTCGAAGACCAAGTCATTTATGTGGAACTGGCCGTCAAAGCCGCCGATCACGTGGCCCCGGAAGCCCGCGCCAGACTCACCGCGGTCGATATCAGCAAGTTCACCCGACTCGACATCATTGAATCGACCGGCGACACGGTTATTGAGCTGTTTGATGTCATGCTCGGCATGGACGTCGAAATGTCCGATACCGAAGGTCCCAGTGATCTGAAGATGGAAAAAACCATGGGCGAAATCAGTTTCGCCGGAGAAGTGACCGGTAGCCTCCAGTTCATGGTCAGCACGGAATTCGCCCGGTTGATGACATCTGCCATCCTGGGCATGGAGCCGGGCGAAATTGACGATGAAGAAGAGGTCAAGGATGTTATCGGGGAAGTCACCAATATTACGGCCGGTAACCTGAAAGCCGCCTTCAATGACTCCGGCCTGGGGTGCAAGATTTCACCGCCACACATCACTACCGGCACCGACTTCACCATCGAGACCGCGCACATGGACCGGACGGAACGCTACGCCTTCAAGCTGCGGCGGCATGAAATCTTCGTGGAGGTCTGCGTCAAGATCGATGACATGGTCGAAGTCGTAGACGAACCGATTGAAGCGGATACAGCCCGGGAGACGGAGACGAACGCTGCAGCCTCAGCCACTGTGGCCACGGAGGCCGCCGCTCCTAAAACTGCTGCAAAAAAGGCGGCCGCAGAACCTGCCGAAACCGAGGAAATCCCCGAGGACCAGCTGCAGGTATTAATGGACATCCCCCTGCAGTTATCGGTTGAACTCGGGCGCACCAAGATGAAAATCGAAGACCTGTTGAACCTGAGCACCGGCTCCACCCTCGTCCACAAGAATTTAGAAGGCGAACCGCTGGATGTTCTGGCCAATGAAACCCTGATCGCGCGCGGCGAAGTCATCGTGGAGAATGAAAAGTACGGTATCCGTATCACGGAAGTCGTCAGTTCAAAGGAACGTATTGAAAGTCTGCGCAGGGACCCGCTTAAAACCACGGGAGATTGATATAGGGCCTATCTAAAAACGCTTTTAGCCCAAACTCGGCGTTGGGCGTTCAGATTAAATCCTCGAAATACGCCCGGTATGCCTCCGGTTCGACCCACATTAAAGGTTGAATCAGGAGGGAAGTCCCGACCCGGAGAAATATTCGCGGCCGCCTTGATTTTGAACTAAAATTCCTTTTTAAATAAGCCCTTATCCATCTACACTAAATAGAGGGGGTACAACTATGCCCTATGTCAACATCAAAATTACCAACGAAGGGGTCACGGCTGAAAAAAAGGCGGCCCTGATCAAGGGCGTGACCAGGCTGCTGGCAGACGAGCTGGGCAAGAACCCGGCCACGACGGTCGTGGTCATTGACGAGGTAGACACGGACAATTGGGGGATCGGCGGAGAATCCGTCACCGTGCGGCGTAAAGACGGCCGCTGATGAAAGTGGTTTGCAAATGATACCTATTGAAACCCTGGCCGCCTTTTTCATGGCCTCCGTGCTGTTGGCGCTAGCCCCGGGCCCGGACAATATTTTTGTGTTAACTCAATCCGCCCTGCATGGCAGACTGTCAGGTCTGCTCGTCACCCTGGGCCTGTGCACCGGACTCATCGTGCACACCACGGCGGTCGCTTTCGGCGTGGCGGTCATCTTCCAGGCCTCGGCCCTCGCCTTCATGGCCCTCAAGCTTTTGGGTGCCGGCTACCTGCTCTACCTGGCCTGGGGTGCCTGGCGGGCCGGGGCGGCAAAGATCAATTCCGGCTCAGGGGTTGGTTTGAGCCTCGGCAAACTCTACCGCCGGGGAATTATCATGAATGTCACCAATCCCAAAGTGTCGATCTTCTTCCTGGCCTTCCTGCCGCAATTCGCCGATCCGACCCGTGGTTCCCTGACCCTGCAAATGATCCTGCTGGGAGGTGTGTTCATCATCGCCACCATCCTTGTATTCGGCAGCATCGCCCTGCTGGCGGGAGCGCTTGGCAGTTTCCTCGCCCGTTCCGACAAAGCCCAGATCGTCATGAACCGGGTGGCCAGCCTGGTGTTCGTGGGGTTGGCTTTGAAACTGGCCACGACCCAGCGATAGAAACCTCCTCAAAAAAATCTTCTTGTTCGGCATGGCTATACGGCCACGACGGAATGGCCCAAACTCGGCGACAGGCACTCGGTTCAACATTGAAAACATTTCGCAGGGGGTTCGCGGGGCGCAGGGGCCTTGACAAACATTGGATCGTTTCCATGTTGTTTAACAACCCCTGTATAGACAAACCAACTTAAGCGCGCTGGGAAAAACCATGCCGAATCCTTACCACCTTGAAATCTTTTCCGACTACATCTGACCGTGGTGTTATTTCATTACCGGGAGTATTGAAAAACTGAAAGCCGAGATCGATGTAGGCATAACCTGGACCGCCTTCCCCCTGCACCCGGAAACCCCGCTGGAGGGGCGGACCCTGGAAGACCTTTTTGCCGGTCGCGGTATGGATATCCCCCGCATGCTGGCGCACCTGAAAGATACAGCGGACGGCCTGGGTCTGCCGTTCGGCGATCGCTCCCAGACTTACAACAGCCGCCGGGCCCAGGAACTGGGCAAGTGGGCCGAGTCGGAAGGCGTGGGCGACCAATTCCACCAGGCCGCCTTCGCGGCCTATTTTGCCGATGGCCGCAATATCGCCGAATTCGATGTTTTGGCTGATATCGCTGCCGCGGCCGGCCTGCCGGGCCAGGAGGCCGCTGGAATAATTGAAGCGGGCCGTTTCCGCGAAGCGGTTGATGCAGACTGGCAGCGCAGCGGGCAGCTCGGCATCCAGGTCGTACCCACGTTTCATGTGGACGGCCGCAGGATGGAAGGCGCCAAGCCCTACGAAGCCCTGCGTGGATTTGTAAGAGCCCCAGAAACAGAAAACCGCAGGATCTTCTAATTGAGATGCCTGCGGTTTCTGTGTTTGGATATAATCTTTAAGATGCTTGTACTTTCAAGAGCAAGGGTTATAGATCTGGTTACCCTGCCTTTACAGTAGCTCCCTGCACTTGTCAGAAGCCATCTTGAAAATTGGATCGGTGGCTTCTAAACCAGCCCCTGGTCCATCATGGCATCCACCACCTTCACGAAACCGGCAATGTTAGCGCCGTTTACGTAGTTGCCCGGGGTATCGTACTGCTCGGCAGCTTCGAGGCAGGTGCTGTGAATGCTATTCATAATGGATTTGAGTTTGGCATCTACTTCTTCACGCGACCAGGCGTAGCGCATGCTGTTCTGGCTCATCTCCAGGCCGGAGACTGAAACCCCGCCCGCGTTGGCGGCCTTGCCCGGGCCGTAGAGAATCTTTTTGTCTAGAAAAAGGTCCACGCCTTCCGGCACCGTGGGCATATTGGCCCCCTCGGATACCACGAACACACCGTTGTCGATCAGGTTCTGGGCGTCCTTGCCGTTGATCTCGTTCTGGGTGGCGCTGGGGAAGGCACAATCCGCCTTGTGATTCCAGAGCGGGTTGAATTCCGCGGCAGCATCCAGGTCAGAGTAGACCGCTTCCGGGTACTTGTCCGCATATTCCTTGATCCGGCCCCGGCGGACATTTTTCAGCATCATCACATAGTCCAGTTTTTCGCGGGTAATCCCGCTTTCATCAAAGATGTATCCGGAAGAGTCGGAAAGGGTGACCACTTTGGCGCCCAGTTCAAGCAGTTTTTCGGTTGTATACTGGGCCACATTGCCCGACCCGGAGACCAGACAGATCTTGTCTTCCAGCGAATCGGTGCGGGTTGCCAGCATCTCGGCCGCAAAATAGACGCTCCCGTAACCGGTAGCCTCCGGCCGAATCAGGCTACCGCCCCAGTTGAGGCTCTTGCCGGTCAATACGCCGGTGAACTCATTGCGCAGCTTTTTGTACATACCAAAAAGGTAGCCGATCTCACGGGCCCCCACGCCGATATCACCGGCCGGCACATCCGTATCCGGTCCGATATGGCGGAAAAGCTCACACATGAAGGCCTGGCAGAACCGCATGACCTCCGCATCTGATTTGCCTTTCGGGTCGAAATCCGAGCCGCCCTTGCCGCCGCCCATGGGCAGGGTGGTAAGTGCATTTTTAAACACCTGTTCGAAGGCCAGAAATTTCAAGATCCCCAGATTGACCGATGGATGAAAACGCAGACCGCCCTTGTAAGGTCCGATGGCGCTGTTCATTTCAATTCGAAAACCGCGGTTGACGTGTACATCGCCGCCGTCATCCATCCATGGTACCCGGAACAGGATAACGCGTTCCGGCTCTACCAGGCGGGCCGGGATATTTGCCTTGCGGTAGACCGGGTTTTGATCCAGAACCGGTTTGATGGATTCCATCACCTCACTTACGGCCTGGTGAAACTCTCTTTCCTGAGGATCCTTGTCCTTTACAATTTGCATTATATCCGACATAGCTCGCCTCCATTGATGGTGGATTGTTTGGCGCACCGATACAGCATACAACACGACCGGTCAAGTAAAATTACCGGTCTTTTTAAGTACCACTGAATTTTTTTTAAAATAAGCGAACAGTGAGCCGCTCTGTTGATGCCCTCCAGCTGGTCGCAGTCCATTGTATCGGCCACCACGTTCAGAAATCTTGAAAAATGGTTCCGGTCACGCTATCTAAATAGTACCCAATCTACTTGAGCATGTACCCGATCAAACGTTGTTACCTGAAATTAGCCTGAGTTAGAACCGGTTGCCCGCTGGCAACCCGAAGGATGAGAATCAATGAACACTGCCACCGGTAAAGAGCTTGAACTGCTTAATTTTCTCAAGGATCTGTATGAGAATGATTTGCCCTTTAACAGACTTATCGGTTTAAAAATCAAATCAATCAGTCTGGAAAAAGTCAAGACCCAATTCAGCATGCATGCAGACCTCATCGGCAACCCAGTCCAGAAAACCCTGCATGGGGGTGTCATCTCGTCGGTTCTGGATGCCACCGGAGGATTGGTTGCCTCGGCCGGCATCATCCAGCGAATGGATACAGATCCGGTGGATACCGTCCTCCAACAGTTTTCCAAAGTCGGAACCATTGACTTGCGGGTGGACTATCTACGGCCCGGCTGGGGGGCTGTGTTTACGGCCGAGGCCAATATCATGCGTTCCGGACGAAAAGTGGCGGTCACACGCATGGCGTTGCACAATGAAAAAGATGTTTTGATAGCCGTCGGAACCGGCACCTGTCTGGTTGGATAGACAACTTTCGAATTAGTGCTTTTTAAGCTCGGGGTGAATACCCTGCCGCAAAATCATTGAATGCCGGAAAAATAGGGTTCGGTATCGGGATCGAAAACGATATGGGGTTAACCGCTATGAATCCGATTACGATCCCGATGGCGATTTCGTTATTGACTGAAACCCGAAAGTTACGTTTGAAATTTCCGAATTCCGGACTTGAGGCTTTCACCTCAGTTCAAGGTTGGCGATTAAACAACCGCTCACTCTGCGGACGCTAGTCTAACCACCTCAATCTAATCGGGGGAACAATGGAAACAGACACATACCCTGGACGGGAGAAGAGAAAACACCCGCGGTTAGCCTGCCCGCCCGAAGCCCGGCCCACCTTTCGCACGGTGGGGTATGAGTGCCAGGTGAAGGACATCTCCAAAGGTGGTCTCAAGTTCAGCCACCTTGATAAAAAGAAACTGGAGGGCTGGGTACGCGGCTCCCTGGATCTGGCCAACGGCCGGACCATTGACCTGGAAGGCATTGTGGTCCGTACCGAAAGCAAAGACATGGGGCTCTCATTCATCGTTGAACTCCCGGATGAAATCATCAAGGATATTATCAGCCATATCGACAAGTCCGACATATGAATATGTTCAGGCTTGACATCCCCGTATCGGGCATTAATCTATGATCAAGAGCGCATTCACTGCCTCTTACCTCCATCCTAATAGCACTGGCGGCCCCTCTCCGGGGCCGCTTTTCTTTTTCTGCTAAACGTCTGACAATTCGTTAGGGCCGTCAAAGCACCAGACAATGGGTTTGGGGCACAATTTGGTCTTTGACAGGCGGAGGCCGCAGCACTACAAGTGCTGACGCTATTTTTGCAACTGCATGTTTACCGTACTGGTTCTGTCCAGATGGTTTTCAGGATAGCTCAGAATGAAAATAGCCCGCCGGATATCCAGCGGGCTATTCTCTTTAGGTGGCGGGAGTGACGAGACTCGAACTCGCGACCTCCGGCGTGACAGGCCGGCGCTCTAACCAAACTGAGCTACACCCCCGTAATGCTTTTTATGTGGTGGGCGGAACAGGGCTTGAACCTGTGACCCTCGGCTTGTAAGGCCGATGCTCTCCCAACTGAGCTACCCGCCCGGGTGGATACCCTTCAGGGCATGCCTGAAAGAGACGATTTAGCTACCAGTTTAAGCTATTGTTGTCAAGCCAAATCTATCGTTTTTTATCGGAATTTAGATAAGCGATCGGGGTGATTCCGGCTGCTCCGGCGCTAGCGCAAAGGTGATGTCATTCTCCTTGAACATGACGTCCCCTTCCTCGCAGATGATGGCGTGGGTCAGCACCTCGTCCATGTGCTGCACCGGTACGATCTCGAGCTGACGGGCCACGCTGGCCGGGATATCCTTCAGGTCCTTTTCGTTCTCCTTGGGAATCAGCACCTTCTTGATACCGCTGCGATGGGCGGCAATAATTTTTTCCTTGAGACCGCCGATGGGCAGGACCCGGCCACGGAGTGTAATTTCGCCGGTCATGGCGATATCACGGGTAACCGGTCGCCGGGTCAGTGCCGACACAATCGAGGTCGAAATGGAGATCCCGGCCGAAGGACCGTCCTTGGGAATCGCCCCTTCCGGTACGTGGACGTGGATGTCGTAATGTTTGTAGAAAGAGCTGTCGATCCGCAAGCTTTCCGCCCGGCTGCGGACATAACTCACCGCTGCTTCAGCGGACTCCTTCATGACATCTCCCAGTTTCCCGGTAAAGGTGAGCTTGCCTTTTCCAGGCATGACCAGTGTTTCGATGCACAATAGCTCTCCGCCGACTTGCGTCCAGGCCAGCCCGTTCACCATGCCTACCTGGTCCTGCTCCTCGATCTGGGACTGTTTGAATCGGGGTGGCCCCAGGTATTTTTGAATCGTGCGGGCGGTGACCTTGAAGGCGTTCTGCTCCTTGTCCTTGACCAGTTCGCGGGCAATTTTCCGACACACCGAAGCAATCTCGCGTTCCAGGTTACGAACGCCCGCCTCGCGGGTATAGCGCCGAATAATGGTCAATACCGCATTTTTAGAAAAGTTCACTTTAGTACCAGACAGGCCATTCATCTCGATCTGCTTGCTCAGCAGAAAGTTCTTGGCAATCTGGTACTTTTCATACTCCGTGTAGCCGGGCAGGCGTATGATTTCCATCCGGTCCTGCAGGGGCAACGGGATATCCGGCAAGGTATTGGCCGTGGTAACGAACAGGATATCGGACAAATCATAGTCAAGATCCAGGTAGTGGTCGTTGAAGCTGAAATTCTGCTCGGGATCCAAGACCTCGAGCAGGGCCGCAGACGGGTCACCGCGAAAATCCATGCTCATCTTGTCGACTTCATCCAGGCAGAACACCGGATTGTTAACCTTGGCCTTCTTGAGAGACTGAATGATCTTTCCGGGCAGGGCTCCGATATAGGTGCGCCGGTGACCCCGGATTTCAGCTTCATCCCGCACGCCGCCCAGACTCAAACGAACATATTTACGCCCCGTGGCCCGGGCAACAGATTTGGCCAGGGAAGTCTTGCCCACCCCGGGCGGTCCCACCAGGCAGAGAATCGGGCCGCGTACTTTTTTTACCAGCAGCTGCACGGCCAGGTATTCCAGGATGCGCTCTTTGGGTTTTTCCAAACCGTAGTGGTCTTCGTTGAGGATCTTTTCGGCCTCATCAATGTCTTCAAGTATCTTACTCTTTTCTTCCCAGGGCAGGCTGATGATCCATTCGATATAGTTGCGGACCACCGTCGCCTCAGCGGACATGGGCGCCATAAGCTTGAGTTTTTTGAACTCCTTGTCGGTCTTTTCAGTGGCCTCTGCCGACATCTTCTTGGCTTTTATCTCTTCTTCCAGTTCCTTGAGATCATCGCCGCCGTCATCCTCCGACCCCATTTCCTTTTTTATGGCCCGCATCTGCTCGTTGAGATAGTAGTTCTTCTGGGTCTTTTCCATCTGCTCTTTGACCCGGTTTTTGATGCGTTGGTCCATCTCGAACACTTCAATTTCGATCTTTATCAGGCTCAGCAGAAGGGGCAGGCGTTCTTTGACGTCCACCGTTTCAAGCAGCCGGATCTTGTCTTCGATCTTAAAAGAAAAGTGGGAAGCAACCGTATCGGCCAATTTACCGGGATCGTCGATAGCCGCAATGCTGGTGAGCAGATCCTTGGAAATATTCTTGTTGCGTTCGGCGTATTCTTCAAAGCTGTCGACAACCGCCCTGGTCAGCGTCGCGGCCTCGGCAGTACTCATGGCCGGTTCCTTAAGTACTTCCAGCTCGACCTGGAAGAACTCTTCATTCTCGACGAAACGTACAATCTTGCCACGCGCACCACCCTCCACCAGGGCCTTGACGGTGCCGTCCGGCAGCCGCAAAAGCTGCAGCACCTTACCTATGGTCCCGGTGGTGGCAATATCTTTTTTACTGGGGTTATCGATACCCGCATTTTTCTGCGTCGCCAGGAACACCAGCTTTTCGTTGTTCATGGCCTCGGCCAGTGCGTTGATCGATTTGGGGCGCCCAACAAACAGGGGGGCTACCATATAGGGAAACACGACGATGTCCCGCAGCGGAAGCAGCGGCAGAACCAAGGTCTCAGAGGGATCGGATTTGAATAGTTTCGGCATATTAATCATGGGTCGATCTCAAGCGATCACTACGCTTTCTTTTTCTTCTGTTCGTATAAGAGGATGGGGTCTTCCTTATTGAGGACGACCTCTTTACTGATGACACACTCCTTCACATCATCGATAGACGGCAGTTCATACATGATTTCCAGCATACACTTTTCAATAATGGCCCGCAGGCCACGGGCACCCGACTTACGGCCCACCGCCTTCTTGGCAACGGCGGTCAGGGCGCTGTCGGTAAGCCGCAAATTCACGCCTTCCATCTCAAAGAGCTTCTGGAACTGCTTGACCAGTGCATTCTTAGGCTCCTGCAGGATGCGAATCAGGGTTTCCTCGCTCAGTTCATCCAAGGTAGCCACCACCGGCAGGCGCCCTAAAAATTCCGGGATCAAACCGTATTTGATCAGGTCTTCGGGCTCCAGCTGCCGCAGAAGTTCGCCCACCGTATTCTTGTCCCGGGACTGTACATCGGCGCCAAAACCCATCACCTTGGCACTCACCCGGCGTTGGATAACCTTGTGAAGGCCGTTGAAAGTGCCGCCGCAGATGAACAGGATATTGGAAGTGTCCACCTTTACGAAATCCTGCTGCGGGTGTTTACGCCCGCCTTTGGGCGGCACGCTGGCCGTGGTGCCTTCGATGATCTTGAGGAGCGCCTGTTGGACACCCTCGCCGGACACATCCCGCGTGATTGAAGGATTGTCGGATTTTCCGGCGATCTTGTCTATCTCGTCTATGTAGACAATCCCGCGCTTGGCCCGTTCCACGTCGTAGTCTGCGTTCTGCAGCAGCGACAAGATGATATTCTCGACATCTTCCCCCACGTAGCCGGCCTCGGTGAGGCTGGTGGCATCCGCGATGGTAAACGGCACGTTCAAAAACCGCGCCAGCGTCTGGGCCAGCAGCGTCTTACCGCAGCCGGTCGGTCCGATCAGCAAGATGTTGCTCTTCTGGAGTTCCACATCGTCGTTGCTGATCGACGACTGCAGGCGTTTGTAGTGATTGTAGACGGCCACAGCCAGGATCTTTTTGGCATCGTCCTGCTCGATCACATAGTCGTCCAGCATCTCCTTTATTTCACGCGGGAGGTAGGACTGCTCCAGGATTTCAGCTTCCTGCTCTTTTTCTTCTTCGATAATTTCGCTGCATAGCTGGATACACTCGTCACAGATGTAAACCGCCGGACCGGCAATCAGTTTCTTGACTTCTTTCTGGTTCTTGCCGCAGAAAGAACAAAACAGATTGTCATTATCGTTGTCTTTTTTAGCCATTGGAATCCTCCGCCCCATTAAGCTTTTCAAGATCGTCACGGTTCAACATGACGTTGTCAATCAAGCCGTAATCCTTGGCTTCCCTGCCGGACATGAAGAAATCCCGGTCGGTGTCTTTCTGGATCTTATCCAGTGGCTGCCCGGTATGCTCCACAATAATGTCATTGAGCTTGTCCCGGATGCGCAGGATTTCCTTAGCCTGGATGGCAATATCCGAAGCCTGGCCCTGACTGCCGCCCAGGGGCTGGTGGATCATGATACGCGCGTTGGGTAGGGCGTAGCGCTTACCTTCAGCACCCGCAGCCAGCAGAACCGCGCCCATGCTGGAAGCCTGTCCAATACAGACGGTGGCAATATCCGGTTTGATGTACTGCATGGTATCGTAGACAGCCAGCCCGGCAGTCACGATGCCACCCGGGGAGTTGATATAGAAATTGATATCCTTTTCCGGATCTTCCGATTCCAAAAATAATAACTGGGCGATCAGGAGGTTGGCAATCTCGTCGTTTATGGCGGACCCCAGAAAAATGATCCGGTCTCTCAAAAGCCGGGAATAGATGTCGTAGGCGCGCTCACCCCGACTGCTCTGCTCAATGACCATGGGTACTAGTGGCACGATTTATCTCCCTTGACGGCGGACTTTGGACGGTCGCCGCAGTTAGAGGTCATCTCAAAAATGTCTTTTGGCCCAATCTCCGCGTTGGGCGCTCGGTTCCATTCCTCGAAATACTTGCGTATTCACCACGCAAGGCACTGGCTTCGCTGGCGCCTCCGGTTGCGACCCACCTTGAAAATAGATCAAGCGGGAAGTCCCGCAACGCGGGGAAACCTCGCGGCCGCCTTGACCTTGAACCAAAATCCAATTTTTGAGCTAACCTCTAGTTCAAACCCGGCTGAACTTGTCACGCTTCGGCCGCGTCTTTTTCCTCTGTTTTAGGTTCGACTTCCGTAACGTCACTGCTATCAATTATAAGCTTCAATGCATTTTTTTCAAGTAATGTGTGCTTGAATATATCGAGTTTCTCCTGATTTTGGGAATAGAAGCCCTTGATACCCTCCAGCGGCTGATTGTAGGTGTCCGCCATTTCCTGGAAGGCGTTTTCCAGATCATCGTCAGTGAGTTCGAGCGACTCCTGTTCAACCAGTTTGTTGAGCAGCAGATGCCGGCGTACCTGGTTTTCGGCTGTTTCACGGTATTTTTCCTTGAGACTATCGGGGGTCATCCCCAGTTGCTCCATATCTACCCCGTGCTGCTGAAAAGACTGGGTGGCCTCGTTGAGGATCCCCTCCAACTCGATATTCACCATGGCTTCAGGTAATTCGAACTCGGTTTTATCGATAAGCGCCTTGAATATCTGCTCATTGAGTTCCTGCTCACTGCGCTTGGTATACCCGGACTCAAGGTTCTCCAGGATCTTGGCTTTCAACTCATCAAGAGACTGGAACTGGCCGAGCTTTTTAGCCAACTCATCATCAATCGCCGGCAGCACCTCTTTCATGATGTCACCGATAGTCGCCGTGAAATTGATCTCGAGCCCCTTTAGTTTCTCATTAAAATAATCCTCGGGAAAGGTGACGGCGAATTCCCTGGCTTCCCCTTTCTTCGCACCGATCAGGGCCGTATCGAAATCCGGGGTAATCTGCCCGGTGCCGATCTTGAGGGTATAATTCTCGGTCTTGGCTGTTTCCTCGAAAGGCTGGCCGTCTTTAAAGCCTTCGTAATCGATCAGGGCAAAGTCATCCGCCTGGAGCGCACGATCTTCATCAATGGGTTTCTTCTCGGCCAGGTTCTTCTGAAGCATGGCCAACTGGCCATCCACCTCACCATCACTGGCTTTGTAAATGGTTTTTTCCAGGCTGAGACCCTTGAAATCGAAATCGTCGATCACCGGCGGAATCTCGACCGTGGCGTCGTAGCGGTAAGGCCCGGTGGCCTGCAGTTCCGGAGGGTCGATCTGGGGGTTGCCCACGATATTGAGCTTGTTCTCGCGGATGGCTTCGACAAAGGATTCCTGCATGAGTCTAGAGGTGACATCCGCATGGACGTCTTTTTTGAACATTCTTTCCAGGACATTGCGCGGGGCTTTGCCCGGGCGGAAGCCCTTTATTTTGGCGGTCTTCTTGAGTGTCTTATAGGCCTCGTTCAACTCCGCGACAACCTTGTCCTCCGGTATCTCAAAGTGCAGTACTTTCTTCACAGAACTTACATCTTCTACGGTTACTTTCATTTTCTTCCTTTCCGTGGGTTGCCGCCTTTTCGACACCCCTGGTCAAATTCGGCTGGTCGGGCCAGGTTCTGATTTCTAATAGTTAAAGGCCGCTGCCGGCCTTTATGGTCTTACACGCTCATTTGGTGCCCGGGCCCGCCCCGACCAAATGAGCCGCAGCCTGAAAAATGGTGCGAGAGGGGAGACTCGAACTCCCATTCTGTTGCCAGAGCTGGATCCTAAGTCCAGTGCGTCTACCAATTTCGCCACTCTCGCACGGGCCTGGGTTATCCTTAAAAAACGGGCCCTGTTAGCAGGCCCGTAACTGAAAAAATCCTTTTGTATCGGGGCCTTTGGAAAAAGGCCATCATTATCTTGACATCCCCCCTAAATATATTAAATTCCATCAAATAGCAATTTCAAAAATAAGTACAGGGGCACTGCGTGTCAAGGCTTCCAAGGCGGGTTTACAGATGAAAGACACCTATAAATTAATTAAATATTTACAACTGGTTGTAATTGTTACGGCCGCGGTCACACTTCTCGTAACGAGCCCCCTGATGGGTACACCCGCCCAGCCTGCGTCCAAGACGGTGGTTATCGATCCGGGGCATGGCGGCAGCGACACCGGGGTCAAAGGAAGCGGCGGCACCCTGGAAAAGGATGTAACCTTGCGCCTGGCCCGCTTGATCGAAAAACGCCTCCAGGGCCGCTATCGGGTCCTTTTGACCCGCACGGACGACTATATCATGCCGCGGCCCGACCGGACCGGGCAGGCCAACCACACCAAAGCCGACCTGCTGATCAGCCTGCACACAGCCGGAAGCTACAGCCCCGCCGACAACGATTTGCAGGTCTACTATTATACGGAGGCGGAAATCAGAGCGCCGGACCGTTCTGCTCCCCGGGAATCAACGGCGCCCCCCTGGCGCAAAGTCCAGAAACCACACATCCCGGCCAGCAGCATTCTGGCCCAGCGCATATGGGAAAGGGCCAAGGGCCTGTATGCAAATAGCCCGGGCGGCGTCCAGCATGCACCCGCCGCCGTCCTGGTCGAAAACGGCTACCTGACCAACCCCAAGCAGGAAAAGAATCTCAACGATAACAAATACCTGTTTAAACTGGCCGCCGCCATCAGCCAGGGCATCGACGACTATTTCAACAACCCGGACACGATCACGTCAACAGACTTGCGGGAATAGCGAAACCGTGTTAGGGAAGGCGCGCACTGAAGTGCGGCCTGAGGTATAAAGTATAGGGTATAAGGTGGATGGATTTGCCCGGAGTCTGGAGTCAGGTGTCGGGAGTCTGAAAACCAGAGGTCGGAGGCCAGAAGTCAGAAGTCGGAACGAAAAACTTTGCTTGTAAAATGATATTTGTTTTTTTGCGGTAGCACACACGAGCAATGCATCGATGAGAGCCTCTAATTTACTCAAGGTCAAGGAAGATCAAACTTTTAAACCGGAGGCGTACAAATCGTACGTTGAGGATTTAAAAGTTTGAACTGACGCCGAGATTGTGCAAATTGGAGGCTCTCATCGATGCATTGACGGGGCGTAGCGCAGTCTGGTAGCGCGCCTGCTTTGGGAGCAGGATGTCGGGGGTTCAAATCCCTCCGCCCCGACCAACAATTTTAAACTGAGAAAGGCTCAGGAAATCCTGAGCCTTTCTTGCTTGCGGCTTTTTGTTCCTATTACCCGCAACTTGCACTTTAGGTAGTTTATTTAAAACAGGTCTGTATTCTCAGAAAAATTCAGATATTGGCAAGATATCCAAAGGCAGGCTGGCGTTTTTCCTATGGCTTTTTATCTGTCAATTTATGATTTGAGACCATAAAACATTCTTTCTATCATTTCAGAGAGCTCCGCACGAGCGGCTACCTTATCTTCAGTGTTGGAAATGGTAAGGGCTGCTTCGACATGAAGCGCATACAAAAGATTGGTGGCATAGTCCACAGAGCCAATATTAATAAAGCCGGAATCTTTCATCTCCTGTAAAAATTCACGAATCACCTTTATAGTATAAGCAGAATCTATCTCTCGCCAACGTTTATAACCAAGCACTCCGATGACAACATCAAGCCTAATGGATTTACTCCGGCCCATGCTGTAATCCAGTTGGGCCTTTTGACCTGCAAGAACTTTCTCGATTGGATCGGAAATATTTTTCATTGCTTCTTGAATATTGTCTCTAACTTGGGCCATTTGCTTTTCATACAAAACGGTGAAAAGGTCCTCCTTGCTTTTAAAATGGTGGTATAGCGCCCCCCTTGTTAACCGTGCGTTTCTAACAATGTCTTCAATCGATGTTTTAGAATACCCCTTAGATGTAAACAATTCCAAGGCTGATTCCAAAAGCGCATTTCTGGTAAGCTCCGCATATTCTTCTTTTCTTGATTTTGGCACCATTTTTTCCTTGACTAACATACTGCCAGTATGTTAGATGATAAACATATGTAAAAAACTACTGACATTCTAAATAACCACAGTATAAATCGGCCTTGTATTTATTTCAAGTAATTAATTGGAAAGAGGTTGAGAGACAAGCACACTCTCGTTAAACGAACTCGGTTTAGCGAGCGATTGTCCGGGAATATCCGACACCAGAGCATACAGTCTAAAATAGATTGTTACTTAAGTAATACTTGAGAGCGATACATAAAACCCAGACGCATGTTTCAGTTTTATCCTTATTCAACGGAACCAGGGTCGATTGCTCACAAGCGACATTAGAAGTAGTGCCTGGTTTTCGTAGATCTGGTTTGGGTTGAAAACTAATTAAAATTTAAGGGGGTAGCCATGAGGAAATGGATCATTGGAATACTGACCGTGGTGGTGGTTGCAGGCGGCATATTCTGGGCGGCGGCGGACAAGGATATGCGCAGGCTGATTTTAAATCTTCCTACCAATACCGATGTCCTCTTTTGGTCAATTTCGCAGCGCGATGCTGCTTTTAGAGCGATGGACCGGATGCCTGTTCTTGCAAAATCCCGAATCATCTCTACCAACAAAAAAGTCCATCCTTTGCCGACAGGAAAACCACTTGATGTTGGCACAGATGTCGATGGCTATATGAAAGACCAGCGTACAGCCGCATTGGTGATTGTGCAAGACGGCAAAATTCGCCTTGAAAAATACGGTCTTGACTTCGGGCCAGATGGACGTTGGACCAGTTTCTCAGTTGCAAAGTCAATCACTTCGACATTGGTCGGTGCCGCAATTAAGGATGGATATATCAAAAATCTCAGTGATAAGGTATCGGACTATATTCCGGACCTCAGGGGGTCGGTCTATGATAATGTAACGATAAAGCAGCTATTGACCATGACATCGGGCGTAAAATGGAATGAGGATTATGGTGACCCCAAGTCAGACGTCGCATTGTTTAACGCACACAAGGCCGAGCCAGGCGTCGATGCCACAGTGAGTTATATGCGCAATTTAACGCGCGATGTGCCTCCGGGCACAAAATGGGTTTATAAAACTGGCGAGACCAATTTAATCGGAGTACTGGCCAGTTCAGCGACCAATAAGAACTTGTCTGACTATCTGGCGGAGAAGATCTGGCAACCTTTTGGGATGGAACAAGGTGCGAGTTGGATATTGGGCACCACAGGCCATGAGATCGGTGGTTGCTGCATGCAGGCGTCAACCCGCGACTTTGCTCGCTTTGGCCTATTTATGCTGGGCGAAGGTTTCGCAGATGGCAAGTCGGTATTGCCCGACGGTTGGGTTGCGGAAGCAACCATGAAGCATGCTGATACAGATAAACCCGACTACGGCTACGGCTATCAATGGTGGACTTTGAATGATGGCGCCTATTCAGCGCGAGGTATTTTTGGGCAGGGCATCTTCATTGATACCAAACGAAAACTGGTTATCGCCTCGAACAGCAACTGGCCGCAGGCCACTGATAAACAGGGCGGTGATCAGGGCAAGAAGCGTTTAGCCTTTTACAGGCAAGTGCAACAGGCGATTGATAGAGAGGCAAAACTATAGAATAGATGCAGCGGGTCGTTGAGGAATGCAAAACAGCAGGGCATTAGAGTCCTTGAAAACGGTATGAATTGTCTGGTAACAGTTTTCCTTAACCATATATTTCTTCTCTATAGTTTATTTAAATCTCCTGAAAATTTATTAGGCGCTATTTGTTGAAGGTTAAACAATCTCCTACTGGTAGAAATAACCCTTAAAGGGCGGAGGCCAAGATGAAAAAGACCGCATTTATTACAGGTGCTTCAGCTGGTATCGGAAAAGCCTTTGCTGAGGTCTTTGCGCAGAATGGTTTCAACCTGGTGCTGACTGCTCGCCGGGAAGACCGATTGCGAGAATTGCAAAAATCCATTCAAGATAAATTTGATGTAAAAGTCTATCCATTACCGGCTGATCTCCATAATGTCGAAGCTCCCCATGAACTTTTTGATTCGATCCAATCAAAAGGGCTTCAAATAGACGCGCTAGTAAATAATGCAGGTTATAGTTTACCCGGTTCTTTTCACAACACTGCCTGGAAAGACCAAGCAGAATTTATCCAGGTGCTAATTACATCCGTAGCTCAGTTTTGCCATCTTTTTCTGCCCGGAATGATAAAAAGTGGGTACGGTAGAATTATTAACGTTTCGTCGCTGAGTGGAATTCTTCCCGGTTCAGCAGGTTTTACATTATATAGCGGGGCAAAATCATTTGTTAATCAACTATCGCAAACACTTTTCCTTGAAACTGAAGGAACAGGAGTCAATGTTACCGCAATATGCCCGGGGTACACATACACGGAATTCCATGATGTTAACGGAATGCGGGAATCGGTTAACAGATTACCATCCTATATGTGGATGGATGCTGCTACAGTTGCGAATCAGGGTTTTGAAGCGGTCATGAAAGGCGTGCCACTTTATGTAAACGGGGCAACAAATCGTTTTTTTGCACTCCTACCGAAACTACTTCCAAATAAGCGTGTATTGAGAATGGTAGACAAAAGCAAAGCCGATGTTGGACAACTTTAAAAAGTAAGTACTCGGGAAAAGGTTTATGTCCTCACTTGGCTCCTATCAAAAGTGAAAATTTATGACATTTCTGCTTGCGAAATATGCTTGCGGATCTATTGAAAATGAATTACAAATCATTCTAAATACGTTAAACAATATGCTATTTTCTCTGGTATTTAAGATAATTATATGAAACAATAGATGCTTTCGGAGCAGGCCACTCTAATGCGACATTCATAATATCTCTGTATTCTCAGAAAATTTCAGATATTGGCCAGATACCCCAAAATCCCAAAATCATTCCTCGGCCGAAATTACACAGTGTCAGCCAACGATTATTGGCAAAAGTCCACGGATCAGATAGCCCTATGCATATAGGTGGTTTTAATAGATTTGTGATATTGACAAGATATCTTCACAGGCAGCAGATTCTAATTGTCATTCTTGGTTAAATTTTGAAAAATTGACATGGGAATCATTATTGTAATATAAATCACCAATTCCAGCCTAAAAATTCCTCATCATAGCTCTACCTTTAGAAACGGGGGGCATAAAATGAAGTGCCCAGAGTGCCAACTCAGTATCCCTGAAGACTCGAATTTTTGTAATGCTTGTGGTTGTCATTTAGAAGAAGCTTCAGATACCTCAGAGATCTATCCATCAGCTGCCGGCGAGCGCAAACATGTAACAATAATGTTTTCTGATTTGTCCGGATACACAGCCATGGCCGAAAGGCTCGATCCTGAGGACGTCAAAGAAATCATGAGCCTTATTTTCGGTAAAATTACTGAGATTATCCAAAGCTATGACGGATTTATTGAAAAGTTTATTGGTGATGCAGTGATGGCGGTTTTCGGTGTACCCAAAGTCCATGAGGATGATCCGGTCCGGGCCATCCGATCGGCCATCGAAATACACGCTGCGATCGAGGGATTCAGTCCCCGGATAGAAGGAAAAATCGGCCGATCTTTGAGCTTGCACACCGGTATCAATACGGGCCTTGTGGTCACAGGAGAAGTGGATGTTGAAAAAGGGGTTCACGGGCTTACCGGGGATTCCATTAATCTGGCTTCGCGATTGGAAGGAATTGCCGGTGCCGGTGAAATCATCGTGGGGCCAGACACCTATCAGCAGGCGATACGGTACTTTGAATTTGAAACTCTGGAGCCAACCCAAGTAAAAGGCAAGACTGAACCAGTTGCAGTCTACAAATTGGTTTCCGTAATGGATCAGCAGGACTCCAGCGGCCGTCTACATGGCGTCCAGGCCAAGCTTATCGGCCGGGATGCAGAAATGAACATCCTTATGGAAGCCGTAGAGAACCTCAAGCAGAGGAAAGGCTCCATCATCTCCGTTAGCGGTCATGCAGGCACCGGTAAAAGCCGGTTGATACAGGAGTTCAAGGCAAGACTGGCACCGAACGAGGTACAGTGGCGTGAAGGCCACGCCTATGCCTATACCCAAAGCATGGCCTATTATCCCCTGACCAATCTTTTGACCCACGCCTTTCAAATCAGGGAAGAGGATAGGCCGGATCAAATCAGAGCAAAGATAGAGGCCGGTGTGGATGATCTGCTCTGGGATAAACCAGAGGCCAAAAAGTACCTGGGCAGCCTGTTTTCCCTCCATTATGCCGAGATCGAGGAGGTCAGCCCTGAATTCTGGCGCGGTCAACTGCACAGATCGGTACAGGATATCCTAGAAGCTGTGGCCGGCCGGGGTCCCACGGTGATGCTTTTTGAGGACCTGCATTGGGCGGACGCGTCTTTCATCGAACTATTGCATCTACTACTGCAAAACACTCACCGTCCGATCCTGTTTGTGTGTGTCTACCGGCCGCCGTTTACCCTCTTTCCCGGTGGTGAGCCGGACTCACTGGCCTGGCCCCACTACAAGATCCTGCTTAAAGAGCTGTCCTGGGATGAAACCGGGGCCATGCTACTATCCCTGCTAAATGCCACCCACTTGCCTGACGAACTGCGCTATTTCATCAAACAAAAAGCGGAGGGCAATCCGTTTTACCTGGAAGAAGTAATCAATACCCTCATTGAGACCGGGACCCTGATCGCCGACAACGGCGGCTGGAAGTTGGCCCAATCTCTGGAACAGGTGGACATTCCCACTACCGTCCAGGGTGTGCTTGCCTCTCGCTTGGATCGTCTCGAAAAGCAGGCAAAGCGCATACTGCAAGAAGCCTCGGTGATCGGGCGGGCCTTTTTTTACAAGGTACTCACCCGCATAACGAACCTGACTGCTCCTGTTGATCAATATCTATCCGGCTTGGAAAGCCTGGATCTCATTCGGACCCGCAAGATGGAGCCGGACCTGGAGTATGTATTCAAACATGCCCTTACCCAGGAGGTGGTCTATAACGGGCTGCTGATAAAAGAACGGCAAGCCATTCATGAACGCATTGGGACTGCCATTGAACAGATTTTCGCCGACCGCCTGCCTGAGTTTTATGAGACGCTCGCCTTTCATTACAAGAGGGGGCAATCGGTTCATAAATCGGTCGATTATCTGGTGAAGTCAGGTGTGAAAAATTTAAATCGCTATGCCCTGGAAGAGGCGCATCAATATTTTCAGGAATCTTTCGAACTGCTTGTTCAAAAACCGGACAGGTCAAGGGAAGAGGATAGACTCCTCATCGATACGCTGATTAAATGGGCCTACGTGTTTTACTACTATGGAAAATATCGAGATCTGGTCGACCTATTAAAGGCCAATATCACCATTGCCGAGGCGCTGGATGGTAAAGAACAACTGGGTATGTACTATGCGTGGCTGGGCTATATGTTGACAGGATCAGAGGAGTATAAGGATGCTGACCGATACCTGCTAAAAGCCCTTGAACTTGGTGAAGAGACCGGGAGCCTTGAAGTCAAAGGCTATGCCCTTACCTGGCTTACATGGAACTGCACTGAGCAGGGGCGTATCGAGGAAGCGATAACCTATGGAAAAGCGGCCCAAAAGATCGCTTCTTCTCTCGCCGTGGATCGTTACCTCTATTTCAAATCCTTGGCCGGGATTGGCCATGCAAACTATTATGCCGGAAAATCTGTGGAAAATATCGATATAGGCGGAAAGCTTCTGGATTACGGTGATAAGCATTCAGACATCCGATGCATGAGCTTGGGATATGTTACTGCCGGTCACGGGTATGCGACCTCCGGTGATTTTCCAATGGCTATTGAACAGTATCAAAAGGCCGTGTCGGTATCAGTGGATCCCATGTATTCTCATTATGCAATGTTGTTTCTTGGTATTGCCTATGCGCAGAAAGGTCAGTTTAATAAAGCACAACCTGTACTTGATGATGTCGTGACATATTGCCGGGATGGCCAATTCCAGACGCTGAGATCACCTGCTGCTATATTTTTGGGAGTTGCTAAAGTAGCCAATGGGGATATGTCAGATGGTTTTAAAAACATGGAGAATATAAGGAACCGCTGGGTTGAGAAGGAACGGGGAGCACTTCATTACCTATTCGATTTTCTTGCAGGTACGATTTATCTGCAAATGGCAATCAGGGCAGAGCCGGTAAGATTTCAAACCATTATCAATAACATCGGGTTCATCATCAAGAACGTTCCTTTTGCGGCAAAAAAGGCGGAGTTTCATTTGAAAAGGGCAACCCAGGCGGCCGACGAGAACGGGATTGATGGGTTTGCAGGCCAAGCCTACCTCAGTCTGGGACTACTGTACCGGTCAAAAAAAAGGAATGTCATGGCCAAGGACTTCTTTGGAAAGGCTATGGCGATCTTCGAGAAGATCGAAGCAAAGGAATTTCTGAAACAATCAAAGGAGGCGTTAGACTCATTAGAATTATAAAATCTATCGCCACCAAATACTGAATAAGTTTGAATCCATCTGGGTGTGATTTAGATATGCAACTTTGACAACTTTGTCGTCAAACGATCGGAATGTATCTGGCATAATTACTAACATATATAGAGAATAAAAAGCATAGTGATATCTTTAAATTTTACGCTTGCCGATCTTGCTTGCGGTTTGTTATGAAAATGGTTCTAGCGCAAGCTTGTCTAATCAAAATGTATCATGTAATAACAGTATATTAGCGCCTTTGAGAACAGCACAAACTGCTTTGGGAGCAGGATGTCGGGGGTTCAGAGCCCTTCGCCTCGACCAACAATTTCAGCAAATAGGAAAGGCTCAGGAAGTCCTGAGCCTTTCTTGTTTCAATCGACGACAGAATTTTGAGGACCGCGGCTAGGCTTGCTCTTTTTCAATCTCACGCTTTAATATTTTTATCTTGCTGTCAATCCCGGTAAGAAAGTCTTTTCGTGTTTTTAAAAGAAGTTTTCCCCCCAGTTGTTTTTGGGCTTCTATGAGAAGCTGTCTACCTTTCTCATGCTCGGCTTTCCGGACATGTTCACGTGCGGTGCTGATAAGTGCGTAAACAGTTTGAACTTTTTCTTCCTTAATTTGAAGGATCAAGCTTTCCAGTTCAGCCGCTGATTCGATGATGACTTGACGGGTGTAATTTAGCTCCTCCTGCAATTCCTCTAAAAGTTCGAGAGCTCCATCGGTTTTATCTTTGGGATAGATTTTCTTCTTCTTGCCGAAACGTAGCGCCTTTTTAACCGTCTTGCGAGCCGCTTTAACCCTCTTTTTTATTGATTTCCCCTTTTCAAAATACAGGATGATATCTTCAAGGAGAAATTCATGAATTTTAATCAATCCGGATGCAAGACCCTGTTTTTTGTATCGAAAAAACCATAGCATATTTAAGCTCCTTACTTTCCGTCAAAAGGTGTCACAGCGTTAGGCTTGCCTATCACTGGCCTCTATGCGTGGATTAGAAATAGAGAGATAGAATTCTATTATTCGTTTCCATATAGTTCTCTAACTACCCTACGCGCAGCGTTTTCTACTGCAGTAGACATACCCCAGGATGAGGCCTCCTGGTTTAGAGTTGAATAAACATTGCCGCTATTGTAGTCGTAGCAATAGATATCCAATCGAAATACTCCGTTCCTGAACACCGCACTCACCAGGATGGCAATCTCAGCATCTATTTGGGACCCGAAGGTTTTAACCTTATCCCAATCGGGTTCACTTGCCGCAAAGAATGATTTTTTCTTCCACACTTGAGGCAACTCATCACCTGGGAACAGGGTCACATCATCCGGTGAGCCCTTTAATTTCTTGTATGTGTAGGCCAGTGTTAGATTTTGATCGTTTGCGGCCAATTCATTGATGCCTTTGATAGACCCCAGTTCTACAGTAGAACCCTGACTCCCATACGTAGATTGATACTTAATTGGAAACAGGGCCAACCTATACTTGCTCTTTCTTTCCTATAAACGAACCCCACTGCTTTGCTCAATAAGGGTAGGTGAAACTGCCGCATAGGTAAGACTTTTTTTCGCGGCCTTTGAACCGCTAACTGTTTTTGGCTCCACAGGTTTCGGTTTTACCGGTTTTGGTGTCACGGCGGCAGCCATCTTTTTTGCGCTCTTTTTCCGCTTTATTTGCTGCATTTTCAAGCGCGCATGGATCTCAAACCGGCTGTTTGGGTACGCTTCCAGAAACATCTCATAATCTTCAACAGCCGGGGATGTTTTTACGATGTTCCACAACTCTTCTTCATCGTTCAGATTCCGGGGAGCGGCTTGTGGCGCGGCAGTCGCTGGTATTGCCGCCCCAGGTTTAGAGCCAATCTGTGGCTTTGAAACCTTTTGTTGCAGAACCAAAGCAGCGTTATAGAGGACAAACTGTCCGTCCTGATCCATTGGCGTTTTCAGGCGGCCTACGTTGGGCCGCTGATCTCCGATTTCAGTAACCGGTTTCCATACTTTAGTATGAAATAGGTTTTCCAGATCGACCACTTCCCGTTCATTTGTCCTGAGCGCATCGATCAAATAATAGGCAAACAGGCTATGCCCTTCGGCACCACCGTCGGCTACCGGCTCCACGCCGCCGGATGAGATTACCTGGCGGGAGCGCAAGGCGGCTTTTTGGACCAGTTTTTCCTGATATCTCTTGTCATCCAGTGACATGAGGGACGGTCCGCCCCGCAGCATAGATCCACTGTAACAGGAGTCCGCAATGACCACTATGTTCTTGGCCTGTACTTTTTCGGAACCTAGAACTGCTTTTAAATAAGAGTTTGCTACCCAGGTACTCGGGTTTTTCAGGGCGCCTTCGACCGGTACCCAGTAGCCGTCACCGGTAAGGTCATCGAGCTGGCCGTGCCCGGCATAATAGATGAACAGGTTGTCGACGGACTTCATCGCTGTCGCCAGGTACCGTATATCTCTCTCAATTTGAAATCGGGTGGCGGCACCATCTGTTCTAAGGATGACATTCTTCTTGGGAAAACCGTAACGCGTTATCAGCGTGTCCCTAATCACGGTGGCATCTTTGACTGCCGTTCTAAGCCGGGGCCACTTGTTATAATCGTTTATGCCTATAATAAGGGCGTGATAGTTTCCCCAGGTACTTGAATCGGGTACAACCGACAGCCCTCGTTGAGCGTTTAGTGCAAAGACAGAAGGCGTCAAAGTAAAAGAAATGGCGACTATCAGGCAAAAGAAACGTTGTTTCATGTTTAGCCTCCGGTCTTTTGATCGTAAGCTTGATTGCAGGTAGATCTAAGATAAATTGCGAATAAGTTTACTATAGAAGGCAAGTTAGGATCCATTTCCCCAGACACAAGCGGTTTGAGATTCAAGCTGGTGTCATGTTTCTGCGAACCCATAGGTCAACTTTAGCAAAATTTTGTTATATATTCAAATTGTCGCATTTAAACCGTTTGTGATATGAGTTAAAGATACCAAAAAGAAAAGCTCTCTTACTACCTAACGAAGAGGGACATGCAAATTGTGACCAAATTCGATTATAAAGCTATCTACAGAACGAGACTAAGTGACATCCGGACTGAAAAAGAAATAGATGAAAAAGCGTGCTAAATTACCTGTTGGCACCCTTTTATATTACACCTAACATACCAATATAATTGTTAAAATATCGGCTTCAACCCCTTTCGCCCCGATCAATAATTTGAACAAACGAGTACGGCTCAGGATATCCTGGGCCTCGCTTGCCTTCGGGGCAAGCCCATGTGTATTTTCCTTGCCGCCTGCCACTCAAAAAGAGAGACGCAATATCCAAGAAAAACGGCACAGCTAAAATCACCTGACGCTTGTAGTGGCCACGGGAATGATGTCTTTCGTCAAATTTTCTGCCTAAAAGGTGCTGAAAGCTATCTCACCTTTCCTTGGTAATATGTCTCCACAAAAAACGGGAACCTGCATATGCCCGCCTGATGAAACCCCATAAGGACATGATCGTAAGTCGGAAGTTGAATTTATTTTTGATCTACAACCACTTAGAGTGAGTTTCTATATTGACATGATAGCGAAATTTGTTACACTTAAAAAAATTATTACCCCCCCCCAAAAAACAATAAGTGCCTTAACAAACAAGATTAACACAAACACCAAACCATTGGTACTTTGCTATACGGCTAAAAGGCAGGCCCTTGAAATCTTTTTTTTACAAAGGTTTTAACGGTAGGTGAGTACGGGGCTTGCAGGTTAACGAAATGAATACCCAGATAAGCCTGAACAGAACGCAAAAATCACAACGCATTAGACATCTGGCTAAATTATTTATCACAAACTATGCTTTGGAAACGAATTGGCTAAGTTTCAGACATGGCGGGTTGCTTCCCCAGGAAGTATTTAGATAGTAGTGTTGCTGTTAACCAAATTCAGAGAGGTAGATATCATGAAAAAATGCAAAGTACTAGTTTTTTTGTTAACCCTCGTTTTTACGGCCGGCATTTTTTTGCTTAACGCACCTGCAGAAGCTGCAAGCTGGCGGGAGCTTATTGAGGCAGAAAAGCAAAGATGCCGAGATGATAATGCAAGCGCTATAGATAGATGTGTCAATAGTGGTAAAAATCGATTTCGCTGCCAACTTGAATGGCATACTGATCTCGATGAATGCATGAACCCAGGCTTGCTCAGAAGGAAAGCCAAGATAGCAAAACTTGCGGAGAAAAAGCAAAAGGCAATTGATAAAGCCAACGAATGGTATGAAAAAGCCCAAGATAAATGCAAAGATAAAGGAAACGCGCGCGCTGAGAGGTGCAGGGGAGACGATGAGGCGGAATGCTTGGCGGATGTCAGGAAAAAGAGCAACAGGTGTTATGATAAAGCGGATAAAAAACATACAAAGAAGTTAGCGAAAGCAGAGGCAATGTAAATAATCTGACTTTTCTTTGATAAAAGCCCACCTTTGGGTGGGATTCTATTTAGTCCTAAGATAGTTTCGCGGTAAAGTTGTTTACCTAAAAGGTGCCGCTTCTTTAAGTTCCCTTTTACTGATTAATGACATGCGGGTTTTCGAAAAATGGAATACAAATGTGGATAAATTGAATTCGAAAATCATAAATGATCAACCCCTGGAAAAATAGTTCAAAATAAAGAAGCCTCTGAAACAGGATGTCGGATAGTCAAATCCCTGTGCTGCGACCAACAATTTAAGTGAAAAAGTTAAGATCTTCCCAAACAGTTTGAGATAGACGATAAGCGCCATCCCTGGCCCCAAAAGAAGACCAGGGTATGGCGCGCGGTCGTCCTCTCGGGTATAAATGTTTTGCCGAACAATAATACCCAAAGGAGGACACAATGACCGCAACTAAGAAGTTAGCACACAAACGCCTGACCTTGCTACAATTAGCTGAAAAACCGGGCAACGTATCCAAGGCTTGCCGGATGCACAAAGTCTCTCGCAGCCAGTTTTACGAATATAAACGATCCTTTCAGGAGCATGGTCTCGAAGGCCTGGTGGACAAACCGCCGATTCCGGCTTCTCATCCGAACCAACTGCCTAAAAAGATCAGGGGCCGGATTATCGAGCTTTCGCT
>Ga0209260_10000109_pt1 | contig 57278 bp, 64 predicted proteins | sample WorMetTypGCAVOLI_FD_187421 | JGI IMG/M metagenome (GOLD analysis project Ga0209260, IMG submission 187421) | Marine gutless worms symbiont microbial communities from Max Planck institute for Marine Microbiology, Germany - Olavius algarvensis... ...
GATCGAATCGACCTTTGGCACGATACGCCACCGGACGAAGCGATCAAAAGGATGCCTAACCCGTGATGGCATGCTGCACATGATGTTCAAATTATCAGCATGTGCAGAGAAAACCTGGCGCAAGCAGCGGGGATTTAACTACCTGGCCAAGGTGATAACGGGAGTGAAGTTTAAAGATGGAATCGAGGTGACGACGGGCAATTAGGTAGCAGCTGGATCAATATCCAAACACCAGATTTGACGAGAACTCTGTCGTGGATGGATGGTCGCTCATTATGGGCAGCCTAGCGTCGAGTTTCTTCATCTGAACCAGGAGCGATAAGTGGACCCTGATCTCGTCATTACCATGGGCCAACAAGCGATGAAGGTGATGGTGCTGCTGGCGGCGCCTTTGTTGCTTTCAGCCCTGGCGATCGGCTTGTTGATCGGTATGCTGCAGGCGGCTACGCAGATCAACGAGATGATACTGAGCTTTATCCCGAAGTTGATGGTTGTCGCAGTGGTGTTGGCGGTGGCCGGGCCGTGGATGTTGCGGCTGATTTCCGATTACGCCCAGGAGTTGATCGAGAGCCTGCCCCGTATTGTGGGATGAGGCGTCCGATCGGTAACAAGATGGTATTGACCACAGCAGAACTGACTGGCTTCGTCGGTACGCTGATGTGGCCCCTGATGCGCATCGGGGCGATGATGGGCGTGGCACCCGTGTTGGGATCGGGCATGCTGCCGGTGCGTATTCGCATTGCCCTTACGCTCGCGATTACGTTGTTGTTGATACCCGTACTCCCGGCCATGCCACAGGTGGAGCCACTGAGCGCCCAGGGGTTGTTGGTCTCGGTTCAGCAGGTGGTGATCGGGTTGGCCATGGGCTTTTCACTGCGTTTGGTGTTTAGCGCGATGGTGATGGCGGGGCAGACCATCGCGACCAGTATGGGACTGGGTTTTGCCGCTACCATCGATCCGCAAAACGGCGTGCGAGTGCCGATGGTGAGTCAGCTCTACGTCATTCTTGCCACCTTGTTGTTCTTGGTGCTCAACGGGCATCTGGTGCTGATCGAGGTAATCGCTAAAAGCTTCACCACGCTGCCGGTCGCTGTCGACGGACTCACTCGCCAAGGACTGTGGCACCTGATGAGTTGGGGCAGTGAGATATTCGGTGGCGCGATTCTGGTGGCGATGCCCGTAGTCGCCTCGATTCTGTTGCTGAACATCTTGTTTGGCGTCATTACACGCTCAGCGCTGCAACTCAATATCTTCGCCGTCGGTTTTCCGCTCACCATCATGATGGGTTTCATCATCATTTGGCCGACGCTGCCAGGTGTTGCGGCACAGTTCGAGCGTCTGCTGGATGCCGGGCTGAGTTTGGTGCAGCAAATGGCGTCGTTCGACACTGCGGCCACGGGAGAATAGAGCGTGGCGCAGGAAGACACCAGCCAAGAGAAAACAGAACAACCGACTCCGAAGCGCCTGAAAGAGGCGCGGGACAAGGGGCAGATACCGCGTTCGCGGGAGTTGAACACCATGCTGTTGCTGGTGGTCTCTGCCGCGACGCTGCTGTTGATGGGACCCAACATGATCGCGCAGTTGCGCCAGTTGATGGAGCGCGGACTGCGCATCGAACGGCCCAATGTTTTCGATGACAACGCCGTGCTGCGTATACCCGCCGAGCTGATAGAGCAGGGGCTGGGCATTGCGATGCCTTTCTTTCTGCTGATGGTCGTGTTTGCGCTCATTGCACCGCTGTCGCTGGGAGGCTGGAGTTTCAGCACCCAAGCGATGGCTCCCAAGCTGGAGCGTGTGAGTATTCTGAAGGGGCTCAAACGGGTTTTTTCGGCACGCGGTTTGATGGAGATGCTCAAGGCGCTGGCCAAGTTCGCATTGATTGCCAGCGTCGCTATCGGATTGTTGTGGAACCTGGCGGAAGATTTTCTCGGCCTCTCCCAAGAGCCGCTTCAGCAAGCCCTGGCCCATATGGCCAACTTGTTGGGCTGGTCGTTCCTCCTGTTGGCCGCGGCGACGATTTTTATCGCGGCCATCGATGTGCCGTTCCAGCTCTGGTACCACCATAAGCAGTTGCGTATGACGCGCCAAGAGGTCAAGGACGAGCTGAAAGAGACCGAGGGACGACCCGAAGTACGCGGCAAGGTGAGAAGCCTGCAACGCGAGATTGCCCAGCGTCGCATGATGGAGGAGGTCCCCAAAGCGGACGTCGTGGTGACCAACCCGACGCACTACGCCGTTGCTTTGCGCTATGACCAGGAGACGATGCGCGCGCCGAAGGTGGTAGCCAAAGGTCGCGATCTCATCGCCCACCAGATCCGCAGCATCGCACTGGAAACCGGTGTGCAGATCATGCCCGCGCCACCCCTTGCCCGGGCGCTCTATCACACCACGGAGCTAGACGGCGAAGTTCCGGCGGAACTCTATATCGCTGTCGCCCAGGTGCTCGCATATGTCTATCAATTACGTGTCGTCCGCGCAGAGGGTGGCGAAGAACCCAAACCGCCCACCGATCTGCCGGTGCCGGACGAATACCAATAGGAGGCAGTAGAGATCATGGCCGCAATCGCACCCAATACCGGTTGGCGCTCGATACCCGGCGCTGGCATAGGCGCACCACTGCTGTTGGTGTTGATGCTCTCCATGGTGGTGTTGCCGCTGCCTCCCATGGCGCTCGATGTGCTGTTTACTTTCAACATCAGCTTTGGGTTGGTCGTTCTGCTGGTGGGTATCTACGCGCAGCGACCTCTCGATTTCCCTGTCTTCCCCATCGTGTTGCTGGTGGCGACGCTGTTGCGATTAGCCCTGAACGTTGCGTCGACGCGGGTGGTGTTGTTGAACGGCCACACCGGTACGGATGCGGCTGGGCGGGTGATCGAGGCGTTCGGCGAGTTCGTGGTGGGGGGTAACTACGCGGAGGGCCTGGTGGTCTTCATCATTCTGGTGATCATCAATTTCGTGGTCGTTACCAAGGGCGCGGGGCGCGTCTCTGAGGTTAGTGCACGATTTACCTTGGATGCGATGCCCGGCAAACAGATGGCGATCGACGCCGACCTGAATGCCGGCCTGATTACCCAGGACGAAGCGCGTACCCGACGCGCCGAAGTCTCCCAAGAAGCCGATTTCTACGGGGCGATGGATGGCGCCAGCAAATTCGTTCGCGGTGATGCCGTAGCGGGCATTCTGATTCTCTTTATCAACATCATCGGTGGTTTGAGCATCGGTATGCTGCAACACGGATTGCCATTTAACGATGCGATGCGCGTCTATACGCTGCTCACCATCGGTGACGGATTGGTCGCGCAGATCCCCTCGCTGGTGCTCTCCACATCGGCGGCCATCATGGTGACACGCGTTTCGGCGGCGCAGGACATGGGCCAGCAGGTAATGAGCCAGATGTTCAGCAACCCGCGCGCGCTGGCGGTGACGGGGGGCGTGATCGGTCTGCTGGGATTGATCCCGGGCATGCCCAACGTCGCTTTTCTGCTGTTGGCTGCCGTCACTGGAATCGCCGCCTACGCCATTTCGCGGCGTAACGCTAGGGCGGCGTTGGAGCCGGTGAAGGAAGAGGAGGCCCCGGCACCGGTTGAGGAAGCGCCGCGGGAGCTCTCCTGGGATGACGTACAACCCGTCGGCCCCATAGGCCTGGAGGTGGGCTACCGGTTGATCCCCATGGTGGATAAGAATCAGAGCGGCGAACTGATGAACCGCATAAAAGGGGTACGTAAGAAGTTGACGCAGGAGCTGGGTTTCCTGGTGCAGCCCGTTCACATCCGCGACAACCTGGATCTCGCGCCCAGTGCCTACCGGATTACCGTCAATGGTGTCACCGCTGGGGAAGGGGAGGTTTACCCGGATCGCGATATGGCCATCAATCCAGGCCAGGTGTTTGGCAAGGTATAGGGGATCGAGACGACCGATCCTGCATTCGGTCTGGAAGCCGTGTGGATCGAGAACAACCAGCGCGAGCAGGCCCAGACCGCGGGCTACACGGTGGTCGATGCATCGACGGTGGTGGCCACGCACCTCAGCGAGCTGGTGAAGAACCACGCACAGGAGTTGTTGGGTCACGAAGAGGTTCAAGAGTTGCTCGATATCCTGGGCCGCAATGCGCCCAAACTGGTGGAGGATCTGGTTCCCAATACCCTCAGTCTGGGGCTCATCCTGAAGGTGCTGCAGAATCTGCTGGCCGAAAGTGTGGCGAGCCGCGATGTGCGGACCATCGCCGAAACTTTGGCGGCCCAGGGCGCCAAAAGTCAGGACGCCGACGTTTTAACGGCGCATGTGCGTACCGCTCTCGGACGATCCATTGTTCAGCAACTTGTTGGTCCTACAGGAGAAATTCCGGTGATCACGCTGGATCCAGGACTGGAACGCTTATTGCGACAGTCCTTGCAAGCCCCTGAAGAGGGGGGTATTGCACTGGAGCCCGGTTTGGCAGAGAGGTTGCACAACAGTCTGAAAGAGGCGGCGGAACGGCAGGAGATGGCGGGTCAGCCCGCGGTACTTCTGGTGCCGGCACCGATTCGCTTGTGGCTGGCGCGATTTCTGCGACCGACGATCCCCACGCTGGCTGTCCTGGCCTACACCGAGTTGCCGGACAATCGGCAGATCCGTGTGGTGGCGAGCGTTGGTCAGCCCGAGGCGTTGGAAGCCGGGAATGTCTCTCCCTAGTAGGTACGATCAATGAACATAAAGCGCTACTTTGCTCCCGACATTCGCACGGTGATTCGCCAAGTACGGGAACAGCAGGGGCCCGACGCCGTCATCCTCTCCAATCGTTCGGTTGAGGGGGGTGTAGAGATCGTCGCTGCGGTGGACTATGACGAGCAGGCGGTGTTGGAGAGCGCTCAGACTCAGACACCCATGAGCCGCGATATCACCGGTAGTGCGCTCAAGGAAGAGAAAGGGGAGGCCGCAGCGGTCGAGCTCCCGGAGGATTTCGTCGCAACCCCATCCCGATCGGCCACGGCGCCGACTCCTGCATCGACTCACGACAACTACTGGTCGCAGGAACCGGTTCTGTCGGAAATGAAGCGCGAACTCAACACCATGCGCGATCTGCTGGAGAACCAGCTCTCCGGGCTGGCCTGGGGTGAGATGGCGCGGGGTCAACCCCAGCGCGTTGTGATACTGAAGCGATTGATGAATTTGGGCATAGCCTCCGGGTTGGCGAAACGGATCGCCAACGATGTGGGCGGTGCCGGAGAGCCCGACGTGCTATGGCGACGTGCGTTGGGGCTGCTGGCACACACCCTGCCGATTTCTCAGGACGACATTCTCGCCGACGGGGGCGTAGTCGCACTGGTAGGGCCGACGGGTGTAGGGAAAACCACCATGGTGGCGAAACTGGCCGCCCGTTTTTGCCTGCAGCACGGTCGTCACCAAGTGGCGCTCCTTACGACGGACAACTACCGCATTGGTGCCCACGAGCAGTTGCGTACCTATGGCCGCATCCTGGATGTCCCTGTGCGGGTGGTTGAAGAGGAAGAGGATCTGAGTGAGGTGTTGGCGGGATTCGCCGACCGTCGATTGATCCTGATCGATACGGCCGGAATGGGGCAGCGGGACCGCCGTTTGCCGGAGCAGCTGACGCTTCTCAAGGACCGCTTAATGCCCATTCGACGCTATCTCGTACTCTCCGCCACCGCCGACAGGGCGGGCCTGCGAGAAACGGCGCGTCGGTTCGGTGTCGCTCCACTCGCCGGTTGTATGCTAACCAAACTTGACGAGACGGTGCGCCTGGGTAGCGCGCTGTCGGTCTTGATCGAACAACAGCTACCCGTTGCCTATCTGGGTAACGGTCAACGGGTTCCCGAGGATTTAGCACCCGCTCGGGCCCATAATTTGGTCAGTTTGGCGGCGTCCATCGTTGCTTCGAGCGATACCCTCTCCACGGGTAACGCGGCACCGGCAGCAGCGGAAAGGATGGCGTTTCATGGCGGGTAGAAACCGCAACAATGACCAAGCCGCCGGCCTGCGGCGCATGTCGTCACCGCGCCCCGTTCAGGTTATCGCGGTAACCAGTGGTAAAGGGGGAGTCGGAAAGACCAACGTTTCGGTCAATCTGGCGGTATCATTGGCACAGCAGGGGAGGCGGGTTATGTTGTTGGACGCCGACTTGGGGCTGGCCAACGTCGACGTCATGCTGGGTCTACATCCCAAGTTCAACCTTTCGCACGTACTGAGCGGCGAGCGAACCCTGCAGGAGATATTGATCGAGGGGCCTCAGGGCATCCAGATCATCCCTGCGTCATCCGGTATCAAGAATATGGCGGAGCTTTCTCCTGCCGAACATGCCGGTCTGGTGCGTGCTTTTAGTGACATTGGCCAGGAAATTGATACCCTGTTGGTGGATACCGCTGCGGGGATATCGGATTCGGTGGTTTCGTTCAGCCGCGCCTCACAAGAGGTATTGGTGGTGTGTGACGAACCGGCTTCGATAACCGATGCCTACGCGTTGATAAAGCTGCTCAATCGCGAATATGGATTGCAAAGATTTCGCGTGTTGGCCAACATGACGCATAGCCCGCAGGAGGGCAAAGAACTTTTTACTAAAATAACAAGAGTTACCGATCGGTTTCTGGATGTTATGTTGGACTACATGGGCGCTATACCTCACGACTCATATGTACGGAAAGCGGTGCAGCGACAGCGCACGGTGGTCGAAGCCTATCCCTCCAGCAAGGCAGCCAAATCATTCAAGCAATTGGCCAAGGTGGCCGATAAGTGGCCCAGAGCCAAAGAAGCGGACGGCCACTTACAGTTCTTTTTCGAGCGCCTTGTACAGACGGGTGCGACAGAGTGGCAGACCGCTTAGATGAAAGGTGCAGCTGAATACAGCGCGAACCAGGAGCAGACACGTGCCGACCTCGTGGAGCAACACTCTCCGCTGGTCAAACGAATAGCCTGTCACCTCCACAGTCGATTACCTCCCAGCGTTCAGTTGGAGGATTTGGTGCAGGCGGGTGTCGTCGGTCTTCTGGAGGCGGCGCGAAACTACGACGCCACCCAGGGCGCGATGTTGGACGAGATTCGTCGTTCCGACTGGACCCCCCGTTCTGTGCATCGCAAGGTTCGCATGGTAGCGGAAGCGGTTCACAAGATAGAGCACGAACAGGGACGTGATGCTCGCGACGGCGAAGTGGCCGACGCCCTGGATCTGTCGCTGGATGAGTATCATCACATCCTGCAGGACGCGAGTACCGCGAGGATATTTAGTTACGAGGATGTATCGGTCGACGGGGATTTGCCTCGGGCAAGTAACGAAGGCACCGGTTGGGACCCGTTTGCCAACCTGCAGACCGACGATTTTAAAAGGGCGCTGGCCGAAGCCATAGGGGAGTTGCCGGAACGGGAAAGGTTGGTGGTCTCCTTGTACTACGATGAGGAGTTGAACTTGCGCGAAATCGGTGAAGTATTGGGAGTGACGGAGTCGCGAGTTTGCCAAATCCACGGCCGTGCCATGATCCGGCTGCGTTCGAAGATGCATGAGTGGCTGGATCGCGAAGAATAAATGCGTAGCAGTGTTACGCCGTTTCAACTATCTGCTGAGTCCGATTGAAACCGTGTTACGGAGGTTGTTTTGGACAAAAATATGAAAATTCTCATCGTGGACGACTTCTCCACGATGCGCCGAATCATTAAAAACCTGTTACGGGATCTGGGGTTTAATAACACCGCAGAAGCCGACGACGGGGCGGCGGCGCTGCCCATGCTACAGGCAGGCAGTTTCGATTTTCTAGTGACCGACTGGAATATGCCGAACATGACCGGCCTCGAGTTACTCGAAGCGGTGCGAGCCGATGATAAGTTGAAAGCGCTGCCGGTTCTGATGGTAACGGCAGAGGCCAAGCGCGAACAGATCGTTATGGCGGCGCAGAAAAGCGTAAACGGCTATATCGTCAAGCCGCTCACAGCAGCGACCCTCAAGGAGAAGATCGACAAGATTTTTGAACGCCTTGACGCCGGTGGTTGAGAAATAGGGGAACGGCAATGACCAACGACCGGGGTTCCGCGCGCGCTCTGCCAGATATCGAATCCGTCCGCAACCTGCTACAATTGCTGGAATCAGGCGATGAAGTGGGTGCTGCAAAAGTAGTAGATGAGTGGGTTTCGCTACAGGAGACGAACCTGTTCCAACACGTGGGCAAGCTGACCCGCGACATCCACGACACGCTAACCAACTTCCCGCTGGACAATCGCCTGTCACAGTTGGCCGATGAAGAGATTCCCGACGCGAAAGAGCGGCTCAACTACGTCATCGAGATGACGGACAAGTCCGCACACCGCACCTTGAACGCCGTCGAGGCATGTTTGCCTATCGCCGAGTCCATCGAAGAGCAGGGTAACCAGCTACTAAAAGAGTGGGAACGGTTTCGCAATCGCGAGCTTTCCATCGATGAATTCAAGGCACTGACTCATAAGCTGAGCGACTATTTCGCCATGGTGGCGCAGGGTTCAGCGAGCATGCGCGGCGAACTCTCCGATGTGATGATGGCGCAGGATTTTCAAGATCTGACAGGGCAGATCATTCGTCGCGTGATCAACCTGGTCCAGGAGATCGAGGATAAGCTGGTTGATCTGGTGCGAGTCGCCGGACCGCACATCCAACCCGCCGAGGAAACCGACAAAAAGAGCAGTACGGTTCAGGGAGAAGGACCCACGGTGCCCAAGTTGGCTGGCGACGACGCTGTTGCCAGCCAAGACGACGTGGATGATCTGCTCTCGAGCCTTGGTTTTTAGGATTAACAGGTCCGAATAACCGATTGTACAACCCTAAGTTTTTCCGATTTTGGCCGATGAATAATAAAACGAAGATGCCAGAGCCGACGCTCAGCGGGTATAGGGACATTGCGGAATCGCCTACCGAGTACTTCCTGCTGAGTGGAGTCGTCTGGCTTTTTGGTGAATAGAGACGGGGGCTAGGGCCATCGGCGCCGATGACGAGATCCTTCAAGACTTTTTGATCGAAGCGGGTGAAATCCTCGAGCTGCTCGGTGAGCAGTTGGTGGATCTTGAGCAGCAGCCCGAAGACAACGAGTTATTGAACGCGATTTTTCGCGGTTTCCATACCGTGAAAGGTGGTGCGGGTTTCTTGAGCATTACCAATCTAGTCGAGATCTGCCACCGTACCGAAGATCTTTTCAACTTGTTGCGCCAGGGTGAAGCCGTGGCAGACGCCGGCATCATGGACGTGGCATTACGCGCGCTCGACAGCGTCAATGCCATGTTCGATATGGTGCGCAATGGCGAGGAGCCGCCTCCCGCCGATTCCGTGCTTCTGGAACAGCTGAGCTATATCGTCAAACACAAGCAGGCTCCAGGTGGCGAATCGGATGCCGGGGCTGCGGCGCCAGAACCAGAGCCAGAGGCGTCAGCCGAACCGGCACCCGCCTCACCTTCAGGGACGGCTCCTTCACCCGACGGCGATCTGACCGATCAAGAGTTCCAGCAGTTGTTGGACGCAGCGGCAGGGGGCGATGCCTCCGCGGATACTGCTGCCGGGGGAAAAGAAGAGTCCACCGAAGCGCCAGAATCCGCATCAGACGATATCACCGATGACGAATTCGAGGCACTGCTCGACCAGCTGCACGGCGAGGGACAGTTTGGCGAGGTGGAGGAGGCGCAAGCGCCTGCACCGGCAGCGGAGGCGGGGACAGATTCGGATGAGATCACGGACGATGAGTTTGAAGCGCTATTGGATGAACTCCACGGCCAGGGCCAATTCAACGTACCCAGTGAGGGGGAAGAAAAACCTGCCGGCAAACCCGCGCAAGCTACCGCCAAACCCAAATCGGCGCCGCCTGCGAAAAAGAAATCCAGCAAGCCCAAACCCGCCAGACCGGCGGCTGCTCGCAGCGAAGGGGGCGCGCTCCGCAGGGAGAGTCCACCATTCGTGTCGACACCAAGCGTCTCGACGAGATTATGAACATGGTGGGCGAGCTGGTTCTGGTAAGAAATCGGCTCGCTACGTTGAAGAACAAGATCAACGACGATCAGGTCGCCAAGGCGATCGCCAACCTGGACCTGGTCACCTCGGACCTGCAGTTGTCGGCGATGAAGACGCGCATGCAGCCCGTCAAGAAAGTGTTTGGGCGGTTTCCGCGCGTGGTACGCGATCTCGCTCGCAGTCTCAATAAAGAGATCAACCTGGAGATGGCGGGTGAGGATACCGATCTCGACAAGAATTTGGTGGAAGCGCTAGCGGATCCTCTCGTGCACCTGGTTCGCAACGCGGTCGATCATGGCATCGAAACCCCGGAAGTGCGGGAGAAAGCGGGTAAGCCGCGTAAAGGCACCGTGATACTCGCAGCCGAACAGGCCGGCGATCATATCCTGCTGTCGATTCAGGATGACGGCGCGGGTATGGATCCCAACAAGTTGCGGGTCAAGGTCGTTGAGAAGGGGCTCCTCGACGAGGAGGCGGCCAAACGCCTCACCGATCGCGAGTGTTACAACCTCATTTTTATGCCCGGTTTCTCCACCAAGACAGGAATCTCGGACGTCTCGGGGCGTGGTGTGGGTATGGACGTCGTGAAGACCCGCATCGGGCAACTCAACGGCACCGTGGATATCGACTCCGATTTGGGCAAGGGGAGTCTGATCACTATCAAAGTACCGCTTACCCTGGCGATTCTTCCGACCCTGATGGTCAAGCTGGAAGACCAGGCTTTTGCCATACCGTTGAGCAACGTGAACGAGATTTTCGATCTCGACTTGACCGAGACCAACGTCGTCGATGGTCAAGAGGTGGTGTTGTTACGCGAAAAGGCGCTACCCGTGTTCTATCTCAAGGAGTGGTTGATTCGCGATCCGGGTGCGAACCAAGGCAAACCCTCGTCCGGTCACGTGGTGGTTACCCATGTGGGCGAGCGTTTGGTGGGCTTCGTGGTGGATCACCTGCTGGGTCAGGAAGAGGTTGTGATAAAGCCGTTGGGCGCGTTCCTGGACAAAGCGCCGGGCTTGGCGGGCGCCACGATTACGGGTGACGGGCGTATCGCGTTGATACTGGATGTCCCCAGTTTACTCAAGGCCTACGTGGGTAGGCGTTAGAACAGATCTCAGAGAGCTCCGAGTTGGGTGTGATGCGAATAATTGGAGCGGTCTACGGTTACAGTGACAGTGTGTCGAGGGTAGATCGGTGACGGTTCGGGTTCTAGTGGTGGACGATTCGGGATTCTTTCGTCGCCGGATCACGGAAATTCTCTCCAACGATGCCCGACTCGAAGTGGTGGGTAGCGCGGAGAACGGCATGGAGGCGGTACGCCAGGTCAAGGCGCTCAAGCCGGACGTCGTGACCATGGACATCGAGATGCCCGTCATGGATGGTATCGCAGCCGTACGGAAAATCATGGCTGAGCGACCCACGCGGGTATTGATGTTCTCCACACTCAGTTATGAAGGAGGCAAAGCGACACTGGACGCCCTTGAAGCGGGCGCTGTCGACTTCCTCCCCAAGCGCTTCGAAGATATGGCGAAGGACCGCGAAAGCGGTGCGCAAACTCTGTGCGCGCGCGTCTATCAGCTGGGGCGTAAGGGAGGCGGGATAGGGGGAGGCTCCGCTGCTCCCTCGCCTTCCTCAGCACCGGCACCAAAGCCGGCGGTTACTCCACCCATATCTCCTCGTGCATCGGTAACCACTACCGACCGAGCGGCGGCGGGTAGCGCGACTGCGCCTGCCGTTCAACCGCGTGCGGGAGCGAAACTGCGCGGCATGAAACTGGTGGCCATCGGAGCGTCGACCGGTGGGCCGGTGGCATTGCAACAGGTGCTGATGGCGCTGCCCGCGAGTTTTCCCGCACCCATCATTATCGTTCAACACATGCCGGCGAATTTCACCAAGGCCTTCGCCGAGAGACTCGATCAGCAGTGCAAGATTTCGGTGAAAGAGGCCGAAGAGGGTGATGAACTGCGACCTGGGGTTGCGCTGCTAGCGCCGGGGGGAAAACAGTTATTGTTAGAGCGCTCCGGTGTAAAAACCGCGGTTTCAATCAAGGAGAGTAAACCGGATATGACCACAAACCTTGCGTCGATGTGTCGTTTGGATCGGCGTCCAGGGTTTTCAATAACGGGGTATTAGCGATCGTTCTCACCGGTATGGGTGCCGATGGTCGAGAGGGGGCGCGGCTGCTGAAGGAAGGCGGCTCCTCGGTATGGGCGCAAGATGAGGCGAGCTGCGTCATCTACGGCATGCCGGCCGCGATCGTACAGAGCAATTTGGCCGATCGAGTCCTACCGCTCAAAGAGATCGGATCAGCGCTTACCAGCGCGCTGTGATGAGCAGGTGACCGGTGGATATTCTCAGCATCGTTGGAATCCTTCTCGCGTTTGCTGCCATCATCGGCGGCAACCTTCTCGAAGGCGGTCATACCAGCTCTCTGGTCCTGCCCACTGCTTTCATCATCGTGATCGGCGGTACCCTGGGTGCGGTGTTGCTGCAGACACCCCTTGCCGCATTTCTACACTCGCTAAAACTGGTGGGCTGGATCTTTTTTCCGCCCAAGCAGGAGGCGGAAATCGCTATCGAGAAAATCGTCGATTGGAGCATGTTGCCCGCAAGGAGGGGCTGCTGGGGCTGGAGGCAGTTTCCGAGGGCGAGCCCGATCTGTTCGTGCGCAAGGGGCTACAGCTTCTGGTTGACGGTAGCGAGCCCGACGCGATCCGCAGCATCCTGGAGGTGGAACTCTACGCCAAGGAGCACCACGACACGCAGGCCGCCAAGGTTTTCGAGGCGGGCGGGGGATACGCGCCCACCATTGGTATCATCGGCGCGGTAATGGGCCTCATCCATGTCATGCAGAACCTGTCCGACCCTAGCAAGCTTGGTAGCGGTATTGCGACGGCTTTCGTTGCCACGATTTATGGGGTGGGCGCGGCCAACCTGTTTTTACTGCCGATCGCCAGCAAACTGAAATCGGTAATCCATGGCCAAAGCCAGTATCGGGAGATGGTAATCGAAGGCATCATCTCCATCACGGAAGGTGAGAACCCGCGCGACATAGAGGCCAAATTGCGGGGTTACCTTACGTGAGAGCCGTAGCACGCGGATCTCATCAAGATGAGGAGTGTAAAGTAACCGATGGCGCGCAAGAGGAGACAGGAAGAGCACGAAAACCACGAACGGTGGTTGGTCTCCTATGCGGATTTCATCACCCTGCTGTTCGCCTTCTTCGTGGTGATGTACTCCATCTCCTCGATCAACGAGGGTAAGTATCGCGTTCTCTCCGATGCACTTGTTGCCGCCTTCCGGGATCCCAGTAAAAGTCTCGATCCGATCCAGGTCGGTAAACTGGCGAAAAGTCCCCATACGACACCGATCAGCCTTCCCTACCAACACCGCCAGAACCGCAACGATCCCGGACAAGGCGCTGGCCGGGCGGTAGACCGCAAACAGTTACGATCCATCCAACGTAGGGAAGCGGCCTCAGCGGCGCTGAAATCGATCGGTGGGGAGATCAAGCAGGCCGTACAGTCGCTCATTGAGGACGATTTGGTCAAAGTCCGTCAGGGCAAGGGTTGGTTGGAGATCGAGCTGAGAGCCAGCATCCTCTATCCCAGTGGCAGCGCAGCCCTCACCGAGTCGGCGCTGCCGGTGTTGCGTAAGCTCTCGGGAGTACTGCGAAAGCATCCCAATCCGGTCCAAGTGGAAGGTCATACGGATAACATTCCGATTCGCTCCCTGGTCTACCCCTCTAACTGGGAGTTGTCCGCGGCGCGTGCGGCCAGCGTCGTTCAACTCTTTGTCCAGTACGGTATGGATCCGGGTCGATTGGCCGCCATCGGTTACGGCGAACACCGACCAGTAGCGGACAATGCCAACGCTGATGGCCGGCGACAGAATCGGCGTGTTGCGCTTGTGGTCCTCGCCACAGAGGAGGCAACGCCGGCGGCAGCACCTGTCGTGAATACGCCTCCTCCCACCAAACCCAGAACCGAACTCGCGCCAATTTCGGGGCCGGTTCGCCTGCCCGGTGCAGCTCCCGGAGGGCAACAGTGAGGGCGTGGGCGATCGCTAACCAAAAGGGGGGCGTCGGCAAGACGACGACCGCCATCACGCTCGCCGGCTTGTTGGCCGAGCGCGGTAGCGAGGTGTTGGTGATGGATCTGGACCCTCACGGATCTGCGACCTCCTACTTCGGCTTCGATCCGAAGACCTCAGTGTCTACTCGCTGTTTAAGGAGACGGCGGAGGGTGCGACTCCTGATGCAAATCGTATCGTCAAGGAGACCAAGGTCGAGAAGCTGGCACTGTTGCCCGCCTCGACGGCTTTAGCGACCTTGGATCGGCAGTTGGGTGGGCGCGAGGGAATGGGGTTGGTAATCCAGCACACCTTGCACCAGCTGCAGGGACGATTCGAGCATATCTTTATCGACTGTCCGCCCGTGCTGGGTGTGTTGATGGTCAACGCGTTGGCGGCGAGCGAGTTTCTGTTGATTCCGACGCAAACTGAGTACTTGGCGCTTAAGGGTTTGGATCGCATGCTGCGTACCCTGCAGATGGTGCAGCGAGCGCGCTCCACACCACTGCCTATCGCATCATCCCCAGTTTCTTCGACCGTCGCACGAAGGCATCAATTAAGGCGCTGCGCATGTTACGCGAGAAGTACAGCGCCCATTTGTGGCCTTCCGTGATACCCGTCGACACGCGGTTCCGCGAAGCCAGTCAGGCCGGGGTACCGCTTTCGAATCTACACCGGCATTCGCGTGGATTGGATGCTTATCGATAGCTCCTCGCCCATCTGCTTCACGAAGAGAGCGATATCGGCGAAGTGGTGGCTATATGAGTGAGAAAAAACCCAACGATAAACCTACCCTGATCGATCAGCAGGTAGCGTTGAGCGCCTATCTCGATTCGCTGCTCCGCGAGGTGGATCAGCGGGCCCCGTATGACGAACCCGCCGCTGTACATGTGTTGCACCAGCCCAAAGTGGCCGATGTCGAGGAGGTTGAGGTCGCCGCTCCCGCTCCTGTCGAGCAGGAGCCGATCTCCTCAGAGCAGGTTGATGAGGAAATAGCGGAAGATGAGTTCCAGTGCCTGCTTTTCTCGGTTCGCGGGCTCACTCTGGCCGTGCCTCTGGACAAGTTGAGCGGGATTCTCGAATGGGATGGTGAAGCCACCAAATTGCCGGAGCGACCCGATTGGTTCCTGGGGGTGATGAACTATCGTGATCAACAGGCGGGAATCGTCGATGCTGCCGGTGTCGTGATGCCGGAACGCATGGATGAATCCGAGGTGCCTGAGTATGGACACATCATCTTTTTTGACGAGGGTCGTTGGGGGTTTGCCTGCGAGTCGGTCAAGCAGGTGGTCAGGTTGAAAAACGAAGAGGTGCGTTGGCGTACCACCCGCACCCAACGTCCGTGGCTTGCGGGTACGGTCATCGAACACATGTGCGCGCTGTTGGATGTCGATGCCGTCGCCGAAATGATTCAGGGGTAGTGGGATGGTGGCACGGATTGTGCCTGTACTTATAGTTAGAGTGCTTGAAGTGTCGGTTTTTCGTCGCGGCAGGATGGCTTGGAGAAACGACGCTCTTACAAACTCAAGGTGAGCCTATGAACCAAACAGTAGAAAACGGCCAAGATCCTGTCGTGCAGTGGGTGACCTTCCGCCTGGAAGACGAGACCTACGGTATCAATGTGATGCAGGTGCAGGAGGTGCTCCGTATCAGCGAGATTGCACCGGTACCCGGCGCTCCAGACTACGTGCTAGGTATCATTAACTTGCGCGGCAATGTGGTGACGGTGATCGATACCCGCAAACGGTTTGGATTGCCCCCCGGCGAATTGGTGACAATTCGCGCATTGTCATTATCGAAACCCAGAGTCAGATTTTTGGCATTCTCGTGGACAGCGTCGCCGAGGTGGTCGAGCTTCGCCGCTCAGACATCGATTTGGCACCCGCGGTGGGGAATGAAGAGAGTGCCCGCTACATACAGGGTGTTGCTACGGCGGGTGACATATTGCTGATTCTGGTCGACCTCAACAAACTCCTCTCTGAAGAAGAATGGGAGGAGATGGCGGGTATGTAAGCTGCCATGGCTGATCTACCGGATCTTAATCCGTTACGCCAGGTGTGGCCGGTACGACCAGGGGATCGCTCCGGACAGCAGAAACCCCCGGTGAAGGAGAAACCAGCCGAGCGCGATCGGAAACCCCGTAAGCAACCCGACCGGGGGGAAGATTCAGAAGGCCACATCGACGAGTACGCATGATGGAAATGATTCAACCGCACTTGTATCCGATGCTGCTGGGATTTGTTGCCCTGGTGACGTTGATTGCTGTCTGGGTCTCCCATCGTGCGGCGGAAACGGCGCGTCGCGAAAGCCAATCGGCACTGCGCGAGATCATACGACTACAACAGGATATGCGCGCGCTCTGTTCGGGTGCCGTGGGTTTGGGTGACCGGCTAAGGCAGTTGGAGCGGGGCCTCAAAGGTCTCAATGGACGCCACGATCGTCTCCAGTTGAAAGACCCGGGCGAACGACCCTACGCGCAAGCCATCCGCTTGGTACACAACGGCGCGGGTGCCCACGAAATTGCCGATACTTGCGGTTTGACCCGTGGTGAGGCAGAGCTGATTCGAATGCTTCATAGCGTCGATAAAGCAAGCTAAGGAGGGCTGACAAAATGCAAAAAGCCGGTGCAATGCACCGGCTTTTTTATTGGTCGGGGTGACAGGATTTGAACCTACGACCCCTGCCTCCCGAAGGCAGTGCTCTACCAGGCTGAGCTACACCCCGAATCGTACTTAATAAGTTCTGTTGACGGAAAACTCCGCCAAGGTGGCTAGGGCCTGTTGATAGGGAGAGGGGGCAAGCAGCGCCAGTTTCTCTATGGCGCGTTTGGCCTCGGCCTTAGCGAGCTCGGCAGTGTACTCGATAGCCCCAGTCGATTCAATTGCGGCCATGATCTCGTCGATGTACTCGCGACCGCCTTTTTCGATGGCTTCCCGGATGGTTGTCGCTTGTGCTGGAGTGCCCGTGCACATGGCGAAAATGAGCGGTAGCGTCGGTTTGCCTTCGGCCAGGTCGTCACCGATGTTTTTTCCCATCTCGTCGCTACTGGAGTTGTAATCCAAGGCGTCGTCCACCAACTGAAAGGCGGTGCCTAGAAACATGCCGTATTCCGCCATGGACTGTTCCTGTTCCGGGCTCCCGTTGCCCAACACGGCACCCAGTCGAGTGGCGGCCTCGAACAGCTTGGCCGTTTTGCAGCGAATGACTTCCAGATACTGCTCTTCGGTGGTATCGGGGTCGTTGCAGTTCATGAGCTGCATCACCTCGCCCTCGGCGATGGTGTTGGTGGCGTCGGCAAGAATCTCCATCACTCGCATGCTGTTGGCATCGACCATCATCCGGAATGAGCGCGAGTAGAGGAAATCACCCACCAGGACGCTTGCTTCGTTACCCCACAGGGCGTTGGCGGTTTCGCGTCCGCGCCGCAGATCGGAGGCGTCCACCACGTCATCGTGCAGCAGTGTGGCAGTGTGGATGAATTCGATGATGGCCGCCAGATTAATGTGCTGATCGCCCTCGTAGTCGAAGGCGCGCGAGGCCAATAAAACCAGCATGGGACGCAACCGCTTGCCGCCGCTATTGATAATGTAGTGACTGAGTTGATTGATCAGTACGACATCCGATCGCAGGCGATCCTCAATGCGTAGGTTGACGGCTTGCATGTCGTCCGCGATCAAATCACGGATCTGGTCGATTTCCATGGATAATCAGCTGCTCTTCGGGGGGCTTGCCCAGGCTAGTGTACCGTGTCGTCGATTTTGTGCCATTCCGCGCCATCCCGTAGCCTCTTCAAGGCCCGCTGAATGTTACAGAATCTACGATAAGGTGCACAAGGGAGAGGGAATGGTGTTCCCCTGGGCGCAGCGGGCAGTGAGGCTGGGGTGTGCGGGCTGCGACCCCGCTACTATTTGACCCCTTTCCATCCAATCAGTAGAATTGCCCATTTCCTTCGGGACGGGAGGTTCGCCCGTCCGATTCAGGTGGAGATTTCGAAGCATGTACGCGGTTATCAAAACCGGGGGTAAACAGTACCGGGTGAGCGAAGGTGATGTCCTCCGTATAGAAAAACTTTCTGCCGATGAGGGTGCGGACGTCGAGTTCGATCAGGTCCTGCTCGTCTCCGACGGCGACAACACCACGGTGGGTAAACCGCTGGTGGAAGGTTCGAAAGTGACCGCCTCGGTGAAAAGTCATGGTCGTGGCAAGAAGGTCAAGATCATCAAGTTCAAGCGCCGTAAGCACCACATGAAACGCATGGGGCATCGGCAGGCGTTTACTGAAGTGCAGATCACCGGCATCCAAGCCGGGTGATCTGGCAATAGGGGATAGATACTCATGGCTCATAAGAAAGCAGGCGGCAGTACGCGTAACGGCCGCGATTCCGAGTCCAAACGTTTAGGCGTCAAACTCTACGGCGGCCAGGTCGCAAAGGCCGGTAATATCATTATCCGGCAGCGCGGCACCAAGGTGCACCCGGGGGTGAACGTGGGTTGCGGTAAGGATTACACACTCTTCGCCAAGGCCGATGGTGTGGTGAAGTTCGAAACCAAGGGGCCGAAGAATCGCCAGTACGTGAGTATCGTTACCGAATAGCGGTAGCCACAGCTCGACGTACTGGAAAAGCCCCGTCACCGTGCGGGGCTTTTTCATGTACGCCCTTTTCGGCACCATGGGCGCGGTCATTGGGTAAATGAGATGAAATTCGTCGACGAAGCGACAATCCGGGTGGAAGCGGGTGACGGCGGCAACGGCTGCGTCAGCTTTCGTCGTGAGAAATTCATCCCTTACGGTGGCCCGGATGGGGGTGACGGTGGCGACGGCGGCAGTGTCCTGTTGGAAGCCGATTCCGGACTCAATACCTTGGTCGATTTCCGTCACGCCAGACGTTTTAGCGCGCAGCGCGGAGAGAATGGCAGAGGGCGAAACTGTACCGGCAAGAGTGGCGAGGATCTGATCGTGAAAGTACCGGTTGGCTGCGTCGTCGTCGACGAGGATACCGGGGAGCAGATCGGCGATCTGGTCAGTCACCACCAACAAGTTTGTGTAGCGCAAGGTGGCGTTGGTGGACACGGAAACACCCGCTTCAAAAGCAGCACCAATCGAGCGCCCCGCAAGGCAACATCCGGCACGCCGGGCGAGGGACGTCAGCTGCGGCTGGAGCTGAAGGTATTGGCCGATGTAGGTCTTTTGGGATTACCCAACGCGGGCAAGTCGACCTTAATCAGTGCGGTTTCCGCAGCAAAACCCCGAGTGGCGGACTATCCCTTCACAACACTCTATCCTAATCTTGGCGTGGTGAGAGTCGGCGCTGACCGCAGCTTCGTGGTGGCGGATATTCCCGGAGTGATCGATGGTGCAGCGGAAGGTGCCGGACTAGGGTTGCGGTTTCTAAAGCACTTGGCGCGGACGCGCCTGTTGCTGCATCTTGTGGATCTCTATCCGTACGATCAATCCGATCCCGCTGAAAACATACAGACCATCGTCCGCGAGTTGAACAAGTTCAGCCCCGAACTGGCGCAACGCGAGCGGTGGTTGGTTTTCAACAAGATCGATTTGGCCGATGATGAATCCACCGAACAGCGCGTAGAAGAGGTTTGCAGCGCGATCGAGTGGCGGGGTCCGGTGTTTACTATTGCGGCGCAACTCAATCGTGGCACGCGTGAATTGGCGTTTGCGATTATGGAGCGCCTCGAGGCAGAGACGGCGCCGGTTGCGACACCCACCAACGAGTCGTTACAGCCATCAACGGATAACGAATAGCAGGATATGAAGAGTCGTCACGAGATAAAAAACTCGCGTCGTTGGGTCATCAAGGTCGGCAGTACGTTGTTGACCAATAACGGCCAGGGTCTGGACAACAGCGCTATCGCACGCTGGGCGGAGCAGATCGCGCTGCTGTGCCAGGGCGGCGTTGAGGTGTTGTTGGTCTCTTCGGGTGCTGTAGCGGCGGGAATGTCGCGTTTGGGATGGAGTACTCGGCCCCATGCCTTACACGAGTTACAGGCCGCGGCTGCGGTGGGTCAAATGGGTCTCATTCAGGCCTACGAATCACAATTGCAAAGATTTGACCTCCATAGTGCGCAGGTGCTCCTTACCCACGAGGATCTTTCCCATCGCCGCCGCTACCTCAACGCGCGCAGTACCCTCAGGACGTTGTTGAATATGGGTGTGATTCCCATCGTCAACGAAAACGATACGGTGGCTATCGATGAAATTCGATTTGGAGACAACGATACGCTGGCCGCACTCGTGGCCAATCTCGTGGAAGCCGACCTGCTGTTGATCTTGACTGACCAGGTAGGTCTGTACGAAAGCGATCCGCGAACGAATCCAAACGCCAAGTTGGTGTCCATGAGTTCGGCCAGAGCGGCTGAGTTGGATTCGATGGCGGGTGAGAGTGGCAGCAAATTGGGTCAAGGTGGCATGTCGACCAAGGTGCGCGCGGCTCGTCTGGCGGCACGTTCCGGCACGGCTACGGTGATTGTGGGCGGTCGGTCGGAGGATCTACTCACTCGCGTGAGAGATGGCGAGGAGCTGGGAACGCTTCTGACACCCGATCAGGAACCGGTTGCCGCCCGCAAACAGTGGTTGGCGGGGCAGCTTCGCGTCAGGGGGCGGATTACGCTGGACGATGGTGCGGTCAAGGTATTACGCAACTCCGGCCGCAGTCTGTTAGCGGTAGGTGTGACAGCCGTGGAAGGTGAGTTCTCCCGTGGTGAGCTGGTGAGCTGTATCGATGGCCAAGGTGTCGAGGTGGCGCGCGGCCTGGTGAACTACAACGCCGGGGAGACGCGGTTAATCATGGGTAGATCCAGCGCCGAAATCGAGTCACGACTGGGTTACATCGATGAACCGGAGTTGATTCATCGCGACAATCTGGTTGTCGTCTGATCGATAAACGGCGAGCAACAAAAAAGGCCGTTCATCGACCGGCCTTTTCTACGTTCGTTGCAACCGTCGCTGCTAGCTCATCGCCTTAATGCTGGCGTTCAGTCGCGACTTATGACGGGCTGCCTTATTCCGGTGGATCAGGTTTTTGCTAGCCATGCGATCGATGATCGGAGCGGCTGCCTGATAGGCAGAGGAGGCGGCCTCTTTGTCGCCGGCTTCGATAGCTTTCAACACCTTCTTGATCGAAGTGCGCATCATGGACCGTGCGCTAGCGTTGTGCTGACGGTGCTTTTCCGCCTGACGGGCGCGTTTTGCTGCTTGCGGCGAGTTGGCCAACTTGGTGACTCCTACTGGTTCCTGGGTCCGAAAGGCCGCATACTATGCTGATTTTAGGTCCTTTTGTCAATGGTCCTGGTGGCGGTTCTCCAGCTATTCATCGGGGGGGGCACAGAGTGGTTGTTTTCTCTTAACTCTGTGCCTTCTGCGCGTCTGGGTGCCTGATTGCTGGATAGGGAAATAGGCTGAGCAAGAAACTCCTCAAATCAACCGTTACGGTGGGTGGCAATACCGTTTTGTCGCGCATTTTGGGTTTTGTGCGCGATATGGTGATCGCACGCTTCTTTGGCGCCTCCGTGGGCACCGACGCCTTTTTCGTGGCGTTCAAGATACCCAATTTTCTCCGCCGGCTGTTCGCCGAGGGGGCGTTTTCCCAAGCGTTCGTCCCGGTGCTTTCCGAGTATCAGACGCAACGCGACTCGGAGCAGGTTCGTCATCTCGTCAACAGCGCCAGCGGAACACTGGGTGTGGTGCTGTTGGGTATTACCGCTATCGGTGTGTTGGCTGCACCGGTACTGATCACGATCTTCGCGCCGGGTTTCGATCGTGGAGGCGTGAAGTATGACCTGGCCGTCGAGATGCTTCGGTTCACCTTTCCCTATCTACTCTTTATATCGCTGACGGCCTTGGCCGGGGGGGTGCTCAATACGCTGGGTCGGTTCGGCGTTCCGGCGTTTACCCCGGTACTGCTCAATCTCTCCCTAATTGCCGCAGCGGTCTGGCTGGCGCCCCTGATGGATCAACCCGTCGTCGCCTTGGCCTGGGGGGTCTTGATCGCGGGAATTGCGCAACTCGCCTTCCAGATCCCCTTTCTCCTGAAGCTGCGTGTACTGGGGGTGCCTCAACCGCGATTCAAGGATCCCGGAGTGCGCAAGATTATGCGGCTCATGCTGCCCGCCATTTTTGGCGCTTCGGTGACACAGATCAATCTGTTGGTGGATACGCTGATCGCTTCGTTTCTGGTAACCGGGAGCATCTCCTGGCTCTACTACTCCGACCGGTTGGTAGAGTTTCCGCTGGGTGTGTTTGGCATTGCGCTGGCGACGGTGATACTGCCCAATCTTTCGCGGCAACATGCGGGTGAGAATCCCCGAGCGTTTTCGGATACGGTGGATTGGGCGCTACGCTGGGTGTTGCTCATCGGCGTTCCGGCGGCGCTGGGTCTGGCCTTATTGGCAGGGCCGCTCTTAACGACGTTATTCCAGTACGATGCCTTTACCCAGCGCGACGTTACGATGGCGGCCCGTAGCCTGGTGGCTTATTCCTTAGGGCTTTGCGGGTTCATTCTCATCAAGGTGCTAGCGCCGGGTTACTACGCGCGACAAGATACGAAGACGCCGGTGCGCATCGGTGTGATCGCAATGGTGACCGATATCGTGCTGAATCTCACCTTGGTCTGGTCGTTGGCGCATGCGGGGCTTGCTCTTGCCACCTCTATCGCAGCCTTCGTGAATGCAGGGTTGCTGTTTCGGGGATTGCGCAAGGAGGGCGTCTATCAGCCCCGTGCTGGGTGGTACGTTCTTATGCTACGTGTCGGGCTGGCGGCTGTCGTGATGTCGCTCGTGCTCTGGTATGGGGTTGGAGAGACGCAACAGTGGCTGAAGTGGGGTGCTTGGCAACGCGTCTCCCAACTTTTACTGTGGGTGGCTGTCGGAGCGGGTGTCTATTTTGGGATGCTCTTTGCGGTGGGCGTCCGTTTCAGCCAGTTACGATCGGCGGAGAGCGTGCGCTAAGTTTTAACGTTCCTGCTTTCGACAGCGGGGCGAGCTTTTTGTTTATAATCGGCGTTTTACTTGAGCGGTAGCACCTTTACACCCGATGACGGGAAATGCGTGCCACTGCGGTCGGGACCATGGAGCTTATACGCGGTCATTACAGCCTAAGGCCTGAACATCGTGGCTGCGTGGCGACCATCGGCAAATTCGACGGGGTTCATCTGGGACACCAGGCAGTACTGGGCCAGGTCGCCGAGAAAGCGGCGGAACTTGGATTGCCAGCGGTGGTGATCTCGTTCGAACCTCAACCCGAAGAGTTTTTCGCACCCCAGGTCGCGCCCGCGCGTCTGACGCGGCTGCGCGAGAAGCTCAAGGCATTGAGCCGGTTTGCGGTGGGACGAGTGCTGTGCCTGCGTTTTAATCAACGTTTGGCCTCCATGTCCGCCGAGGAGTTCATCGAAACCATCCTGATCGATGGGCTCGATGTCCGCTATCTGGTGGTGGGCGACGATTTTCGTTTCGGTCACGGGCGTAAGGGTGACTTTGCGATGCTGGAGGCGGTGGGCGAAAAGCACGGTGTTGCCGTCGCCCGGATGCATTCGGTACATATCGATGGCGCCCGTGTCAGTAGTACTCGGGTGCGTAGCGCGCTGGCCGAGGGAGACCTCGAAGAGGCGCAGAAGCTGCTCGGTCGGCCGTATCGGATTTCCGGTCGAGTCGCGCACGGTGACAAACGCGGTCGTACGATTGGTTTTCCGACGGCCAACATTCGACTGCATCACAAGGTGTTGCCGCTGTCCGGTGTCTATGCTGTCGAGGTGTTCGGTTTGGAGCACGAACCGAACATCGGCGTTGCCAATATCGGAACGCGTCCCACCGTCGATGGGCAGCAGGCGTTGCTGGAGGTGAATCTGTTTGATTTTGACGGGGACATCTACCAGCGTTATATACATGTGGATTTCGTCCACAAATTGCGGGACGAAAAACGATTCGAGTCGCTGGATGCACTCAAGGCGCAGATCGCGGCGGATGCCGAGTCGGCGCGACAGTTTTTTCGCGAGCAGGACTGATTTGAAACGACAACGATAGACAACGATGGCTGAATACAAGCAGACACTGAATCTTCCCGAGACAGCGTTCCCCATGCGTGGCAACCTGCCCAAGCGCGAGCCGGATACGTTGAAGCGCTGGGAAGAGATGGATCTTTATCGCAAAACCCGCGAAGCACGCGCCGGTTGCGACACCTTTATTCTTCACGACGGCCCTCCTTACGCCAACGGTGATATTCACATCGGCCACGCCGTAAACAAGATCCTTAAGGACATCATCAACAAGTCGCGACTGGTGGCCGGTTACGACGTGCCCTACGTGCCGGGTTGGGACTGCCATGGTCTACCCATCGAGCACCAGGTTGAAAAGAAGATGGGTAAAGCGGGTGATAAAGTCGACGCCAAGACATTCCGTCAGGCGTGCCGCGATTTCGCTCAGACCCAGGTGGACGGGCAACGTACCGACTTCAAGCGACTTGCCGTACTGGGTGATTGGGACAACCCCTACCTCACCATGAGCTTCAAAAACGAAGCGGACATCATTCGCGCGCTCGGCAAGATCATCGCAAAAGGACATCTGCACAAAGGTGCCAAACCGGTGCATTGGTGCGCCGATTGCGGCTCGGCGCTCGCCGAGGCGGAAGTCGAGTACGAAGATAAGACGTCTCCCGCTATCGATGTGCGTTTTACGGTGGTGGAAGAGGCGGAGTTTATCGATCACTGTTCTCCCGCCGACGGGGCGGGAGAGGGTCCGATCTCGGTACCCATCTGGACCACTACGCCGTGGACGTTGCCGGCCAACCAGGCGGTTGCACTTGGTCCGGAGTTTCACTACGTGCTGGTTCAGTTCGATGGGGATGCCGGAACCGAACGATTGCTGCTTGCCGAGGATCTTTACGAGTCGGCGATTCAACGTTATGGCGGTTCGAACGCCCGAGTGTTGGCGCGGTGCACCGGCAGCGTTCTCGAGGGGCTTAAGCTACGCCACCCGTTTTACGATCGTGAAGTGCCGATCATCGTTGGTGATCACGTGACCCTGGAAGCGGGTACCGGTGCGGTCCACACGGCTCCCGGCCATGGCCAGGAAGACTTCGAGGTCGGTCAGCACTATGGTTTGGAAGTGGACAATCCGGTGGGTGACAACGGTTGTTTTCTACCTGGCACCGAGTTGTTCGAGGGTGAGTTCGTTTTCAAAGCCAACGATCATGTCATTGAAGTATTGAAAGAACGCGGCGCTTTGCTGGGGTTGGAGAAGATCCGCCACAGCTATCCGCACTGTTGGCGCCACAAGACACCGATCATTTTCCGCGCGACTCCTCAGTGGTTCATCAGCATGGATCAGCAGGGGCTGCGTTCGCGCTCGTTGGAAGAGATCGATCGGGTGCGTTGGATCCCCGATTGGGGGCAGGCGCGTATTCGCGGCATGATCGAACACCGTCCGGACTGGTGTATCTCTCGACAGCGGTTTTGGGGAATCCCGATCTGTCTGGTGGTGGATAGAGTGAGTGGTGATCCTCACCCCGATACCCCTCGCCTGATGGAAGAGGTGGCACTGCGCGTGGAGCGCGCCGGGATTGACGCTTGGTTCGATCTCCCACTGGACGAATTGCTGGGAGAGGACGCGGGTCAGTACGAAAAAATCCACGATACGTTGGATGTCTGGTTCGACTCCGGTACCACGCACTACCATGTGCTGGAGCAGCGATCTGAATTGAGTTTCCCGGCCGATCTGTATCTGGAGGGATCCGATCAGCACCGTGGGTGGTTCCACTCGTCGCTACTGGCATCGGTTGCCATGAACGAGGTTGCTCCTTACAACGCGGTACTGACGCACGGATTCACGGTCGATGCAGAGGGGCGCAAGATGTCAAAGTCTCTCGGCAATGTAGTGGCCCCGCAAAAGGTGGTGAATAACCTGGGCGCCGACGTGCTGCGTCTGTGGGTGGCAGCCACCGACTACCGGGGCGAGATGCATGTCTCGGATGAAATCTTGAAACGCACCTCTGACGCCTACCGCCGCATTCGCAACACGGCGCGGTTTCTGTTGGGCAACATGACCGGTTTCGATCCGGCGCAACATCTGTTGCCCTTGAACGAGCTTCTCGCTCTGGATCGTTGGGCCGTGGAACGTGCGCGCGAACTCCAGAGTGAGGTGATGCGTGCCTACGAGGATTTCGACTTTCACCATATCTATCAGAAGGTACACAACTTCTGCAGCGTGGATATGGGAGGCTTCTACCTCGATATCATCAAGGACAGGCAATACACCACGCAAGCTGACAGCCGTGCGCGTCGCTCGGTACAAAGTGCCATGTATCATATTGCGGAGGCGCTGGTGCGTTGGTTGGCGCCTATCCTCAGTTTTACCGCTGAAGAGATCTGGCAACACTTGCCGGGTGAGCGTGGTGAATCGGTCTTTTTGGAGACCTACTATGCGTTTCCCGAAGCGGCTGATATGGGCGAAATGGATATGGCCTTCTGGCAGGAGGTGCTCACCGTTCTGAATGCCGTTAGCAAGGAGCTGGAATCGGTCCGTGCCGAAGGGAAGATCGGTTCGTCCCTGGAAGCCGAGCTCGATCTCTACTGCGACGGACAGCTGGAATCCACGTTCGGTAAGCTCGGCGATGAACTTCGCTTTGTTTTACTCACCTCTTCAGCGCGTCTCCACCCGATGTCTGCCGCGCCGGACACCAGCCTGGAGACAGCGGTGGACGGTTTGCGCCTCGTTGTTTCGCCCAGCGAACATGCCAAGTGTGTGCGCTGCTGGCATCGCCGTGAAGATGTCGGCGACAACAGCGAACACCCCGAGTTGTGCGGGCGCTGCGTAGACAACGTCGCCGGCGCAGGCGAGCATCGTAGCTACGCCTGATGGAGAGCGTGGAACAGAGTCGCGAAGAAGATTTGCGCTCGACGCTGTGGATGCGTTGGCTCGGTGTTGCGGGCCTGGTGGTGGTATTGGATCAGATCACCAAACAGATCGCCGATACGCTGCTTGTTTACAATGATCCGTTGGTCGTGCTGCCGATTTTCAACTTTACGCTTCGCTACAATACCGGCGCAGCGTTCGGCTTTCTTGCCGACAGCGGAGGATGGCAACGTTGGTTCTTTTCACTCATCGCCATCGTCGTCAGTGTTTTTCTCGTCGCTTGGCTGAGACGCTTGCCACGGTTCGCACTGTGGGAAGCCTTTGGGATCTCCATGATCCTGGGTGGGGCTGTCGGCAACTTGATCGATCGGCTCCTGTTCGGGCACGTCATCGATTTCATCGAGTTTCACTACCAGCATTGGTTTTGGCCCGCCTTCAACGTGGCCGATTCCGCGATCACGGTGGGAGTGGCTGTGTTGATACTCGATAGTCTGTTTCAGGCGAAAGCGAAGCGGTAGCGGGAACTATCGACCCGCCGATTGGCGTCGGTGGCGATGTCAACTCAGCCCGCTTCTCAATCGCTCCCAGTCGAAAAACGGCCCCGGATCGGTTTTGCGTTCGGGGGCGATATCGCAGTGCCCCACGATAGATTCGCTCGTGAGCGTGGGGTAGGTGGCCATCAACGTGTGAATCACATCGCTTAGTGAGCGGTACTGCTCATCGCTGTAAGGGGTGTCGTCGCTACCCTCCAGTTCGATACCCACCGAGAAATCATTACAATTTTCACGGGTTCCGTAACAGGATACGCCCGCATGCCAGGCACGGTCTCCAAAGGCGACGAATTGCACCACTTCACCATTGCGCCGAACGAGAAGGTGCGTTGAGACGCGCAGATCCTCGATCTGTTCGAAATAGGGGTGTGCGTGAGGATCGAGACGATTGGTAAAAAACGCCTCGATCCAGTCACCGCCATACTCGCCGGGAGGAAGGCTGATGGCGTGGATCACAATGAGATCCACCGTGGTATCCAGCGGGCGCTGGTCGCAGTTGGGAGACGCCACCCAACGAGCCGTCACGATGCGCCCGGTCTTGGGATCGATGTCGATCGCTAGATATCCTTGTAGAGTCCGCGCAACACCAGATCGGTAAAACTGACGACACCCACCACTTTGCCGTTATCGCCGATAACGGGCACGCGAGTCATATGGAATTTGTCCAGCAGGCGCGCGCAGTAGCGGATGTTCATGTCGGGGGCGACGAACATCACCGGCTTCGCCATCACTTCGTAGACGTTGACCCGCTCGGGGGAACGGTTGGGTGCCAATACTTTGCGTGCGATATCGGACAACAACAAGAGTCCGTATTCGTCGTCGTCGTGACGCTTCTCGACCACCAGACAGCGGGCGTTCAACTCTTTCATGCGCACGATGGCGTCACGGACCGTAGCCATTCCGTCGATGAGATCGTACTCCTGCGTCATCACTTCGCTGACGCGAACGATCTGCTCGTTCATAGTTTTTCCTCCACAATAGGTGCCAGGGATCTGATTTGGTCGGTCACTCCGACGGCGTCCTCTACGTCGATTTGAAACGCGATTCCGCTGCCGGGTTTCTCCTCGAACTCACCCACTTCGGCGATGGTTTCGAGGATGGCGCGGCTGAGGTGTTCCTCCACCAGGAACAGCAGCATGTCGCGCTGTGTTTCCAGGCTAAGACCAAAAAAGCTCTTGTGTTGTTCCATACACTCCCCCCGCGCCTGGTTGAGCACCGTGGCGCCGGTTGCCCCGGCTTCGCGCGCGGCGTTGAGGACGGCATTGGTCATCTGGTCTTCGACGAGAGTAATGATGAGTTTGAAATGCATGGGGATTCCTCCTGATTATTTCTTGTCCCGCTCGGCGGCCGCCTGTTTGCGTTTGTAGGACCATTCGCTGAGTTGCGCGTAGGCCATGACGCTCATGATGGGAAACAGGCTTGCGAACGCGATAAGACCAAAACCATCCAGCAACGCACTGCGGCCGGGGATGGTGCTGGCAAGCCCCAATCCCAACGCCGTGACGAGGGGAACGGTGACCGTTGAAGTAGTGACGCCGCCGGAGTCGTAGGCGAGGGCGATGATCAGCTTGGGTGCGTAGGGGGTTTGAGCGATCACAACGACGTAACCGGCGATGATGTACCAGTGTAGAGGTGTTCCGGTAACGATTCGAAACACACCGAGCGTGATGCCGATGGCGACACCGATAGCGACCGCGATCCGCAGACCCACCGCGCTGATGCCACCGCCCGATACTTGATTGGCCTTGAGGGCGACGGCAATGAGCGACGGTTCGGCGATGGTCGTGGAGAAGCCGATGGCGGCGGCGAACAAGTAGACCCAGAGGTATTTCTCCCAACTCAATGCGGCAAACCCCGGTGGTGGAGCGGTTCCGAGTAAGAACGCGGGATCCGTCAGTTGTTGCGCCATGAGTTTACCCAGGGGAAACAGCGCCTCTTCCAGCCCGATTAAAAAGAGCGAAAGCCCAAGCAATACGTAGAAAAATCCGATGAGTACCCGCTTGAGATTGGGCATAGGGCGCCGGATGACGAAAAGCTGAAAACCGAAGATGATCCCGGCGATGGGGAGTACGTCGCGTACGGTACCCAGGGTGGTGTCGATCAGCTGTTGCAGTACCCCCTCCATCAGACAAACATCCCGAAGGCCATGACGAATATCATGGGCGTGAGAGAGGCGAATGTGATTAGACCAAAACCGTCGATCATTGGATTGCGGTCGCGAATACTCGAGGCGAGACCCACGCCGAGCGCGGTCACCAAGGGGACGGTAATCGTGGATGTGGTTACGCCGCCGGAATCGTAGGCGATGCCGATGATCTCGGGGGGTGCGAACGCCGTCATAATCACCACGCCGATATATCCCCCGATGATCAGGTACTGGATGGGCCAGCCTTTAAGGATGCGCAATACGCCCACGACGATAGCGATTCCCACCGAAACGGCCACGGTGATGCGCAGCCCGAACGCATAACGCTCACGGGCCGGTTCGAGATCCGCGATCACGCCCCCCTCGGCGGCGATGGTTGCGGCTTCGCTGGCGACTGCGATGAGTGCCGGTTCCGCGATGGTGGTACCAAATCCGAGCGCGAAGGCAAAGGTCATCAGCCAGAAGAAGCTCCCCTTACGGGCAAAATCGAAAGCCAGGGATTCGCCAACGGGGAACAGCCCCATCTCCAGCCCCTGGATAAAAAGCGTCAACCCCAGCACGACGGCCAGCAGGCCGCCTAGCAGACGCCCGAACTCGGGGAGGGGTTGTTGGAGTACGATGATCTGAAAGAATGCGACCACGACGACGATGGGTAGCAGGTCGCGCACGCTGTTTGCGGTATATCGGAGGAAGGTAAGAAGCGGTTGTCTCACTGACTCTTTATTATCGATTAGCCCCAAAGCGTACATTACACGAACTCTTCGCAGGCTGCTAAGATTAGCGCCCCCTAGCGATAACCGGAGGGCTCAATGAGCCAGACTAGCGAACCCCCTGTGCCGGAAGCGGTGATCCGCGAATCGGTGCAGCGCGCGTTGGCGGAAGATGTGGGCAGTGATGACCGCACCGCGCAGTTGGTCCCGGAAATGGCTCACCTGGATGCTACGGTCATCGCGCGCGAGGAGGCGGTACTGTGTGGCCAGGCTTGGTTTGACGCGGTGTTCGAGGCGCTCGATCCTCGGATCAAGATCGAATGGGAGGTCGAGGACGGGCAGCGTGTCCAGCCGAACCAGACCTTGTGTGCACTCCGCGGTCCGGCCAGGAGTATGCTGACCGGGGAGCGAACGGCGCTCAACTTTTTACAGACTCTCTCTGGGACCGCCACCTTGGCGCGCCGCTATGCCGATGCCGCCGCTGGGACCGGGGCGACGGTATTGGATACCCGTAAAACCATCCCGGGATTACGGGTGGCGCAGAAATACGCGGTTCGGTGCGGCGGATGCCGCAATCACCGCCTCGGGCTCTACGACGGAATCCTGATCAAAGAGAACCATATCCACGCCGCGGGCTCGATCACGGCAGCGCTCGCTGCGGCGCGGCGTGAAGCCTTCGGGCTACCGGTGGAAGTGGAGGTGGAGAGCCCCGAGGAGGTAAAAGAGGCGCTAGCGGCCAATGCCGACATCTTGTTGCTGGACAATTTTACCTTCGAAGAGCTGCGCGCCGCGGTAGCCGTCAACGAGGGAAGGGCGCGGCTGGAGGCATCGGGGAATGTATCGCTCGCGACACTACGGGAGATCGCCTTGACGGGCGTCGACTACATATCGGTGGGCGCCCTGACCAAGGATTTGCGTGCCGTGGATCTCTCCTTGCGCTACAGCAACCCCACCCAACTGAAGGTGGTGGACAACAATCCCTAGAAAGGCGACCGATGGCGAGAGGCCTGGGTCTCACCCACAAAAAAGCCCGCATTGAATGCGGGCTTTTTTGTGGGTTTCCTGGTGCCGGAAAGAGGAGTCGAACCTCCGACCTACCGATTACGAATCGGTTGCTCTACCAACTGAGCTATTCCGGCGAAGAGCGCCGAGTATATAGGATTTACCCTTTATGGGACAAGCAGTTGGAGGCGTGTAAGGGCGCTATTGGTTGCGAATTCGCACCACGATATCGACCCCTTCGGTAACGGTTCCGCGCGGGGACTTGGGGGTGCGGGAGACTTTCAGATCTGTCTCCGGGATATCCATCAACTCACCGGAATCGACGTTGTAGAAATGGTGGTGAGCGTGGGTATTGGTGTCGTAGAAAACCTTGCTGGGATTGACGACGACCTCGCGAACCAGCCCCTGGCGAGCGAAGAGATTGAGAGTGTTATAGACCGTCGCTTTAGAAACCCGATCATATTTGTGGTTAACCTTCTCCTGCACCTGATCGGCCGAGAGATGCTGATCGTGTTCAAACAGCACCGCTGCGATCCCCAGCCGTTGCTTGGTGGGAAGGATGCCGTGGGTCTGCAATCGGTTGGCGAGATCCTCTGGCAAATCTGCGTTGGAACGCTTGTGCATGGAGGTAAGTATAGGTGGAGTTTAGACAAAGTCTATTCTGATCCATGTCAAAGAAATGGGCGGTCTGCGGGCGGTGTCGGCGTTTTAGCCACTTGTCGGGATACGCCGTCCGCCTATCTGTAAGGGTGTGAAAAGTTGCCGCGGCTTTGTTAAGACGTAGCGTATGAAAGAACAACGCGGATTTACCTTTGTAGAGTTGATGGTGACCATGGTCATCGCGGCGATATTGCTGGGGCTTGGCATACCCACGTTTCAAGCCGTGGTCCAGAACAATCGAGTGACCACCCAGAACAACCAACTGGTCGGCGAAATCGGTTTCGCTCGCAGTGAGGCGGTGGATAAAAAGCAGAGTGTCACGATCTGTTCCAGTAACAATCAAGCGACATGCGGCGGTATCTGGCAGAACGGTTGGATCGTATTCCTCGATGGTAACGGCAACGGGACCGTGGATCCGGGCGATACCATACGCCGCGTCGGAGCGCCCAACGCCTCAATGACAGTTGCCGGAACGCAGGCCTCCTATACGTTCACGCTTGAGGGGCAGTTAAATGCCATCGCGGGCCAGGGCAATTTTACCGTCCAACCCACTACCTGTACGTCGGGCGAAAGCAGGGTTAGAACGCTCAACGTGAGGTTTACCGGCTTACTATTCACTCAGGAGGGTCTCTGCCCTTGAGCAAGCAAAAGACAACGCGTATGCGGCTTCGTGGAAAACGTAAATCGGTACCGGGATTCACCATGATCGAGGTGCTGGTTACGCTGCTGGTGCTCGCTATAGGGTTGCTGGGGATCGCCGGATTGCAGTTGACGGGGATGCGTAGCAATCAAAGTGCCTACACACGATCCCAAGTAACGGTGTTTGCATACGACATCATAGATCGTATGCGAGCCAATCGAGCAGAAGCCAGTACCGGTGCCTACACGCTGGTCAATGTGACCAACGTGGGTGGTTTGCCCACCGGCGCTACTCAAACCGAAGTGGATCTACGTAACTGGGGAACCAATCTGCTGAATCTGCTACCCGCAGCGGATATCAGCATGGGTATCGATGCCAACAACGTCGTTACTGTCACCATAATCTGGGACGACAGTCGTGCTTCTCATGGCCGCACCGATCTGGGCGGCGCAGTGATTGGGCAGACCAACCAGTTTCAGTTTCAGACAGAGCTTCAGTGAAGGTGCGAATTTGATGCATAACCTACATCCCAAAACGGATCAACTAGGTATGTCGCTCATCGAACTCATGGTCGCCATGGTTCTTGGCCTAGTGTTGATGGCAGGTGTGGTACAGATTTTTGTAGTGAACAGTGCGTCGTACGATACCAATGTGGGATTGGCGCGGCTTCAGGAAACGGGTCGCGCTGCCACCGAACTGATTGCGCGGAAAGTGCGTATGGCGGGTTATCAGGGGTGTGTGAATATGGACAAGATTACTCCTGCCATTATTTCCCAGAGTGCGGCACCCAATTTGCTATTTGGGCCTACCGACGTACTGACCGGGCAGAACAACGTCATTGCCGGTAATGCGTTTGGTGCGCTAGCCGGTACAGATATTTTAACCATACGTGGCGCGTCACCCATTGCCGCTGAATTGGCGGTCAATATGGCTAACGACACTGATAACGTGCAATTGAATGGGAATCCGGCGAACTTTGCCGCTAATGACGTTCTGTTTATAACGGATTGTGCCGAGGCGGACATATTTACCGCAACGGGTGTTGCGCAGGGAGGCGGTTTCACGATAGTCGCGCATGCAAATGGCGCGAATAGCAGTGCAAGTCTATCGAAAGCCTATCAATCCGATGCCATGGTGATGGCCTTTGATCATGGCAGTTACTTCGTGCGTGATTCAGGAAGAAACGATGAACGCGGTAACAATATCAATTCACTTTTTTGGCAAAACCTAAACGGTGTTAACAATGAAGTGATGGAAGGCGTCGAAAACATGCAAGTCTTCTTTGGTGAAGATACCGATGGGGATGGTTCGGTAAATCGTTACGTTACCGCCAACACCGCGGGTTTGGATTTCGAGCAAGTTATCGGCGTGCAGGTGTCTTTGCTGGTGAACTCAGTACAACCGGCGACGGTTCAAAACGATACCAGCGATTACACCCTTCTGGATGAGGTTTACGACCAGGCGACAATGCCTGCCGCAGTTCCAGATCTCCCCTATGTAAGAAAAGTATTCTCTTTTACGGCCACGTCGCGCAATCGCGAGCTGCGTAGTCCTACGTTTAACTAGACGAGTCAAATCATGCGCCAAAATGTCTATCGATTTCATTTGAGAACGCCGGTGAGAGCACAGGGTCTGAAGAGGCAATCGGGTGCTGTTCTCGTGGTGAGCCTTATTATGCTTCTGGTGCTAACGCTAGTCGGCGTATCTGCGATGCAGAGCACCTCGATGGAAGAACGCATGGCGAGCAATATGCGTAGTGGCGATGTTGCGTTTCAGGCAGCAGAAGCTGCGCTGCGCGATGGGGAAGAGTGGATCATGAACATCGATATGCATAACCCTCCCGCGCAATGTACCAGCGCACCCTGTGATTTGTGGCAGCTAGAAGCATTTGGTGAATATCCGGAGAACAATAATCTGGGGTGGTGGAATATTAATGCGCGCGAGTATGATAAGGGAGCGGCAGGCGCGGTCGATTTCGCTAACAGCGCTCAGGACCCGAGGTTTATTACTGAATATCTACGTTATGACCCTGGTTTGACGGTAGTGGATGCTGACGAACGTGCGCAGCAAATCGGGCCCCATATGATGCGAGTCACCTCGCTGGGTGTTGGGCCAGATGCCAACGTCGTACGAGCGTTAGAGACGACGGTTCGAGTCATCAAGTAAAGGAAGTATCGGAACCTGCGTAAGTGGGAAATTCAGGTCGAGGATAGGCATATGAGTATTCAACGAAATTTACCAAAGAGTCTTCTGTCGCTGTCGTGTGCGGCAGCAATCTCTTTGTCCGCGGTGTCGGGGCAAGCTTTGGCGGCACCACTGGATTTGAGCGATCAGCCGCTTTTCCAAAAGACGGGTGTTGCGCCGAACTTCATTATTATCCTCGACGACTCGGGTAGTATGAGTTGGAATTACATGCCGAATGATCGATCCAATAGCTGGAACCGACGGTTTTACTCGATCGCCTTTAATGCGATGGCATACGATCCCACGGTCGAGTACTTGCTGCCCTTGGATGAAAACGGCGCTGAATTGGATGCCAACGGTACCAGTGCCGATACGAATTTTACCGCGTATGACAACGGCTTTACCCAGAATAATCTTCGCAATCTGGGTACTTCGTATCCCAACAACATTGGAAACTCAGCAGCGTTTTATGCTCAATTCGACAACACCAACAACAACTGTAACGGCTCGATCTGGGACAACGACTGCTATGACGAGATCACAGTCACAGCGACTACTGCGCCTACCGGCGTAAACGGTTTTTTAAACTTTGCGCGTTGGTATGCGTTTTATCGTACCCGTCAGTTGGCGACGATTACCGCAGCGTCTCGCACCATGCACAATCTTGGTACGGGTATTCGTATTGGCTGGCAGTCGCTGAATAACCCGGTAGATACTAGTACAAATCCCGACACTTGGTTACGGACTGTGCGTACTTTTCAAGGTGCTCACAGAACATCGTTCTATAGTTGGTTATTCAATTTACCGGCAAGTGGTGGTACTCCATTGAGAAGCGCGGTACAGAGAGCTGGCGAGTACTATCGGACGGCGCAGCCGTACTATAATGATCCGGCTGACTCCAATTCTGGTTCCTATTCGTGTCGTCCCAACTATCATCTGTTAATGACAGACGGGCAGTGGAATGGATGGCTCGGAGACAACGGCCCGGGTAATGCAGATAATACGGCTACCACTTTACCTGATGGAACGGCATATACGCCAATGAGCCCATACCGAGATACAAACAGTGGTAGAAGTGGGGGATGGTTCTGGCCCTTCTACTAGGTGGAGAGGGCATGTGGCTGATTTGGCTTTCCACTATTGGGCTACCGATCTTCGAGCTGGCGGAGGCGGGTTGGCTAACGATGTGCAACCTTTTATTTCGGATACGATTGGTACAGCGGCGCAACAGTATTGGAATCCGGTGAATGATCCCGCAACTTGGCAGCACATGGTGAATTTTACCGTGGGTCTAGGCTTGAGTAGTATTCTGACAGATCCAGCGTGGGGCGGGAGTACTTACACCGGCGATGACCCTTTACTGGTGAACGGTACCAAATCATGGCCGACTACCGGTGACGACGAGGTCTATGACTTATGGCACGCGGCTATCAATAGTCGTGGACAGTTCTTCAGTGCAGATAACTCCCAGGATCTGGTAAGTGCCTCCAGCGAAATTGTGGATCGCATCAACGATACGGCAACGTCGGCTGCTGCTCCCTCGTTGGATGCCGGTTCGGTTTCCAGTGTGTCACAAATTTTCTTCGCCGGTTATGCCAGTGATAATGGCGATTGGACAGGGCGGGTGGTTGCCTACAACATCACCAGTGACGGATTCATTGGATCACTCGAATGGGATTCTGCTTGTGCATTGAATGGAGGAGCATGTGCCAGTGATCCCAGTGGCAGCTACAGCGGTAAGACGGCAGCGCAGCGACGGATTGTAACTTTCAATCCTACCGCCGGAACGGGTAGTACGGGTGATGGAGTCCCGTTCAATTGGGGCAGCCTGAATGCAGCGCAACAGACGATACTAGATTCCACCGATAGTCTGGGATCCAGCAGAGTTGACTATGTACGTGGCGATCGCTCGTTGGAGGGCACAACCTTCAATCAACGAGCCAGTCTGCACGGTGATGTTATTGGTTCCGGTCCCGTTTATGTGGGTCCTCCCAAGCGGTTCTATCCAAGTGACAGGGATGATTTGACGACCAGTGGTAATGACAACGCGCCAGAGGACAGCGCATCGTATAACAGCTTTAAATCTGCTCATACCGGGCGTCCTGGCGTCGTCTACTATGGTGCGAACGATGCAATTATGCGTGCAGTTCTCGCAGATGATGTGACGGGTGTCGGGATCGGTGGCGAGGAGTTGTTCGGTTATGTACCACACGCGGTGTACGAAAAAATACCGGACTTCACTGCACCAACGTACACGCATCAGTATTTCGTGGATGGGGATGCTACCGAGGGTGATGTTTTTTATGATGGTTCCTGACACACCGCGTTAGTCGGAGGATTGGGTGGCGGGGGACAAGGCGTTTACGCCCTGGATGTGACTTCGGTACCCAACAATACAACGAGTGAACTCGATATCGCCGATAAAGTGCTTTGGGAGTTTACCGATGCCGATGACAGCGATCTGGGCTACACGTTCAGTAAGCCGGTAATCGTCAGATTGCACAATGGAAGATGGGCGGCGATTTTTGGGAATGGATACAACAATACCGAGGCTGATTCCAATACCAGTACCACGGGTAACGCGGTCCTCTATATTGTCGACATAGAAAATGGCGCTACCGGCAGCAGCAGTGTTATCAAGATCGATACGATGGAAGGCATGGCGGATGATCCGCTCAGTCAAAATCGCCCGAACGGTTTGGCCTCGGTAACGGCGGCGGATATCGATGGCGACTATATCGTTGACTACGTTTACGGTGGCGACCTGTTCGGGAATATGTGGAAGTTCGACCTGACGGCAAGCAACTCCTCGAATTGGGGGGTTGCCTATGGTTCTTCTTCCAATCCTACCCCGCTGTTTCAGGCCGTGCGGTCCGGTTACCATCAACCGATCACGACGAAACCGAGTATTCGCCGACACCCCACGGGCGATGGATTCGTCGTGATGTTCGGTACGGGTAAGTATCTCGAATCCGGGGATGCTGTCGCGTCGACCAACGTCGAGAGTGTTTATGGAGTATGGGATCGCGATGAAAAGAGTGGCGGTGGATCGCCTATTCTGACGTCCTTTAATCGAAGCCATCTTTTAGAGCAGGAAATCATCTTGGAAACTACCGCACCGGTTTCCGACGTTCGAGTGGTGACTGATACCCCAATTCAGTGGCATTCAGGGTCTGGATTGCCCAGTGGGGGCAGTGGCGACTATCTCGGATGGTATCTGGATTTAATTGTCAGTGGCCAGGGTCCAGAAGGCGAAATTCAGATCACCGATTCGGTGGTGCGTGATGAACTGTTCCTGTTTACCACTTTTATCCCGAATGACAATCCCTGTTCCGATGGTGGTGAAAGTTGGTTGTGGGCTATCGATTTCGCCTCGGGGTCGAGGGCTGATCACAAAGTGTTTGAAATCGACGGTGCTGCGGGTAGTGGCGGTACGAACGATACCGTCAACGTGCCCAGCGGTGGTCCGGCTTTTGTGAGTGCGGTGAAGAAGCAGGGACTTGTTGAGATGTCTGATCCCGCTGTGACGCCCGATCGAGATTTCAGAATTTACTTGAACCCGGATGATTTCGATCCCGAAGGAGGGAATCACCCGGATTGTCAGGGAGAGGATTGCGAAGATCTAGAGGGTGATCCTACTCAAGTGAATCGTCAGTCGTGGCGGCAGCTACGATAGCTGAACGAACCTGACTTATATTAAGGAGTGGATGGATCATGTGTAAGACAAAATGGTTAAAAGGCTTGGGTTATGGGGCGGTACTCTATTTCGCAGCTCATACACCCTTCGCTTTTGGCGGGCAGAACGAAACGTTTGAGCAAGTGGGTGTCATACAAGAGTTGTCGTCCGCCAAAGGCACAGTGATGGTTGATGGCCAAACCTATTTGCTCGGAATGGATGGTAGGTTGAGAGCGACGGACAAACACGATAGTCAAATCGATCTGGCCAGTGGCCAAATGGTTGAGTTTCACGGAGTGGTAATTGGAGGGCAGCGAAGAATCCTCAATATCGAGGTATTGAGAATGTCTGAAGGAGATAATTAGTGAAGACTCGAAGACTACTCGGAAAACACCGTCTAGGATTTACCTTGATCGAGGTGTTGATCGTTGTTGCAGTCATTGGAATTCTCGCGGCAGTAGGTTATCCCGCCTACGTGGAACATACCCAGAAAGCTCGACGTGCCGATGGTAAGGCAAGGATGCTGGAGATCATGCAGGCGCAAGAGCGCTTCTATACGACCAGTGGCCCACCCAGCACCTACACCGCCAATCTGACGCAATTGGGGTTTCCCGTAAATGGTTTGGGGTTAACCTTTTCGGATGATCAGTGGTACTTGGTGGGTGCGGCGGCCTGCGCGGGCACGACGATTGCTCAATGCGTCGTGTTGACAGCGTTCCCGCAGACCGCTCAATTGGCAGATACTAAGTGTGCCGTGCTGACATTGAATTCACAAGGCGTGAGAACGGAGGCTGGTACCGGCACTGTCCAGGACTGTTGGTAGAACGGTTCGGTCGTTAGCCTCTCCGTCTAGTTGCTATTGCAGGGATTTGGGGATCGGGAAATCGATGCCTTCTTGCGTTCCGGGTAATTCGCGAACGGTTCCTGCGCCCAGCTTCTTTAGCTTCTCGATGACATCCTGTACCAATACCTCCGGCGCGGACGCGCCGGCGGTTACGCCTATCGATTGTACGCCTTCAAGCCAGTCCGGATTGAGATCCATCGGATCGTCTATCAAATAAGCTGTTACGCCACGCTTTTCTGACAGCTCTCGAAGTCGGTTGGAGTTCGAGCTATTAACCGAACCTACCACGATCACCAGATCGCATCCGTCGGCAAGTTTCTTAACGGCGTCCTGTCTGTTTTGTGTGGCGTAGCAGATGTCGTCCTTTTTGGGACCAATGATATTGGGGAATTTTCGTTTAAGCGCCGCGATGATTTGCGCTGCGTCGTCAACGGACAGCGTCGTTTGGGTGACGAAGGCGACTTCATTGGGATTCTTGACTTCCAGCAGGCTCGCCTCTTCCTCGTTACCCACCACGTAGATGCCACCCGCAGGGTTATGGTACCGACCTTTCGTCCCTTCGACCTCCGGATGGCCTTCGTGACCGATGAGTATCACTTCGCGGTTGGCCTTGGCGTGGCGCACGACTTCGAGATGTACTTTGGTGACCAGCGGGCAAGTGGCATCAAAAACGGCTAATCCTCTTCGCTCTGCATCCTCTTGAACCGAGAGCGGTACGCCGTGCGCGCTGAAGATTACTGTTGTACCGTCCGGTACCTCGTTCAGTTCGTCGACAAACACCGCGCCTCTATCACGAAGGTCGTCTACGACGAACCGGTTGTGAACCACTTCATGCCGAACATAAATCGGAGGGCCGAACAGCTCCAGGGCACGTTCTACGATGGTGATGGCGCGATCCACTCCGGCGCAAAAACCGCGTGGATTGGCGAGGGCGATTTCCATGGTTACTCTGACTGCAGATTTGCAGGGATCGATATTCTACCAAAGAACTCAAGTACCCGATGTGACTTTCAGGATTTCGATCTCCACACGCAAATCACGTCCAGCCAGTGGGGGATTGAAGTCGACCACTACCGATTGATCTTCAACGTTGAGCACCGTTCCCGCTATGGGGGTACCGTCGGGCTGTGTAAACTCGATGACCTGACCCTTCTCGGGCGGATTGGATGCGGAAAACTGCTCGAGCGCCAGGGTCTGGACGAACTCTTCGTGGGGAATTCCGAACGCCCTTTCCGCGGGGCGGTCGAAATGACGGGTTTCCCCTTCGCTTAGATCAACGAACAGCTGCTCCAAATTGCGGTGGAGTTCACCCGATCCCACGACAAATTCGAGGGGTGAGCCTTCGAAAGTGGACTCTGCGATCGTGCCATCCGTGAGAGTAATTCGTAGGTGGGCGGTGACGCGGCTTCCCGCTGCAATTTTGGCGTGCATCGATCCGCTTAGTTGTGCATACGTTTGCGGTTGGATTGCCACAACACTTCGGAGCCGCCCTCCGAACGCGCGATGATGCGGGCTGCAACGAATAGCAGATCCGAGAGCCGATTGACGTAGCGGGGCAGTTGTTCGCTGATCGGCTCTTCGCGACTTAGCGTTACTAGCCGGCGTTCGGCGCGACGGCAAATGGCCCGGGCGAGGTGACAGGCCGCTGCCGCTGAGCTACCGCCGGGTAAGATAAACTCTTTGAGGGGTGGCAGTTCAAAATTGAGTGCATCCAAATCCGACTCCAGTGTGGAAATATGCTCGGGTTGGATGGCGCTATGCTCCGGCATTGCCAGCTCACCGCCTAAATCGAATAGTTCGTGCTGGACACGCACTAACACCTCGTTGACTCGCTCCGGTAGTGGGTGCGCGAGCACGACACCGATCTGACAGTTGGTCTCGTCTACCGCACCGATGGCCTCGATGCGAGTACAATCCTTGTCGACGCGATCGCCGCCACCCAGCCCTGTTGTGCCGTCATCTCCGGTGCGCGTGTAGATCTTCGGTAACTGATGTCCCATACCCTGCCTTTCTCGACTGATCGAGGCTAACCATAGCAGAGCCTTGGTGGGTTCGATACGGTAGAGTCCCTGTTTTTGCCGGGCAAGAGAGACGACGTGGTCGAACTGATTTTGGGGGGTGTACGATCGGGCAAAAGCCGTGAGGCGCGACGTATAGAATGCCACCGTACTGATCGACCGGAGGCTTGGCAGACGATCGAGGAGTCCTACTTGCTCTCCGATAGACTCCCCGCCGAATCGCGCCCGGACCACTGCCTGATCGTCGACCGTCTCACGCTATGGCTGAACAATTGGCTGCTAAAGGGCGATGAAGGCTACGCCGCCTATGTCGAAGAGCGCCACAAGTTGCTCGCCGCGTTAGCGACCCTTCCAGGGCATACCATTCTCGTCAGCAATGAAACCAACCAAGGGGTGATACCCGCGTCTGCACTGTCGCGACAGTTCTGTGACGAGGCGGGTCAGCTTCACCAGTCCCTGGCGGCGATCTGTGATCGAGTGAGTTTGATGGTCGCTGGTATAGCAATGGATGTAAAAACGAAAGGTGATCGATGAAGCCGCAGTGGATTGAGACAGGCGCGAGGGGTGTCGATGAGTCGGTCGAGCAACGCGCCATCGAGCGACAACAGATACTCACCAAGCCCGCCGGTTCCCTGGGCCAACTGGAGGCAGTCGCTGTTCGTATGGCGGGCCTCCAGGGTTCTGAGCGACCGCAGGTGAACGATGTCCAGATCGTTGTGTTCGCCGCAGATCACGGTGTTGCCGCAGAGGGGGTTTCTCTCTTCCCGCAAGCGGTCACCGCGGAGATGATTCGTAATTTTGCGCGGGGCGGTGCTGCTATTTCGGTCGCGGCACGCAGCCTGGGCGCGCGGCTCGAGGTGGTCGATGTGGGGGCGGCGGTGGAGATCGAACCTCTCCCCGGTGTAGTACGGCAGCGCGTGGCCGACGGAACCGAGAATCTGGCCCATCGGGCGGCGATGAGTGAACGGCAGTTGGTGGAGGCGTTGGAGGCAGGGCGTCAAGCGGTCGATCGGGCCTCTACTCGAGGGGTGCAACTCTTTATCGGTGGTGAGATGGGTATTGCCAATACGACATCTGCCGCTGCACTCGCTTGCTCGATTCTGGACGAGATGCCGGAGAGGCTCGCGGGTCCCGGGACGGGATTCGATGAAGCGGGCGTACGACACAAGGCCGACGTTATCAAACGGGCGCTGGGTACTCATGCCCACGCGGCCGGTGACGCGTGGGAATCGCTGCGTTGTCTCGGTGGATTTGAAATAGCCGCGTTGGTCGGCGCCTACCTAAGCTGTGCACAGCGGGGCATTCCGGTTTTGGTCGACGGTTATATCTGCATCAGCGCGGCACTGGTTGCACAACGATTGCAGCCCTCGGTCGAACCCTGGCTGCTCTATGCTCACACCTCTGCCGAGCCCGAGTATGCGCGTATCGCCCAAGCGTTGCAAATCGATCCTTTGCTGAATTTGGGAATGCGATTGGGTGAAGGGAGCGGTGCGGCTGTTACGGTGCCGTTGATCCGTATGGCGTGTGCACTTCACAACGAGATGGCCACTTTCGCGGAGGCAGGAGTTTCTGAGTCAAATGCATGAACAGGTAACGACGGTGGATCTCATGCGTCACGGAGAGCCAGAGGGTGGACGGATGTATCGCGGCCAGAAAGATGACCCGCTCAGCGAGCGGGGTTGGCGGCAGATGCGTGATGCGACCCAGGGGTGCGAGGGCTGGGAGCAGATCGTGAGCTCCCCATTGCAACGTTGCGCTCGTTTCGCACAGGAGTTGGCGGATTCCCGGGGATTACCGCTGCAAGTGGAGGAGCAGTTTCGCGAAATTTCGTTTGGTGTTTGGGAAGGCAGGACACCGAGTGAGCTGGAGCGGGAAGATCCCGAAGGAATGCGCGCTTTCTGGGATGATCCGGTGACACACTGGCCCGAGGGAGGCGAACCTTTCGACCGATTCCAGCAACGAATCGCGGTGGCGTGGGATCAGCTGCTGGCACGGAGTGCGGGGCGTCACACGCTACTGGTAGCGCACGGAGGCGTTATTCGCGCGGTGTTGTTTCATCTTCTCGGTGTCCCGCCGCAAAGTTTCTTTCGTATCCAAATCCCCTATGCCTCGATGAGTCGCATTCGCGCCGACGCCAACGGCGCCTATCCGCATTTGGTATTTCACTGCGGCCAACCCTAATGCTCGCCCCCTTTTGGTTCGCGCTACAGTTTCTCACGCGACTTCCCACTCCGCGGTTGGGGGTGATTGAGCCGCAGATCATAGGCCGCTCTGCGGTGGCTTATCCTCTCGTGGGCGTGGTCATCGGCGGTTTGAGTTCGATTCCGTTGCTCCTGTTCGCGGATAGTCACGCCCTATTGCAGGCCGCGCTGGTCTTGGTGGTCTGGGTGTTGACGACCGGTGGATTGCATCTCGATGGTTTGGCCGATAGCGCCGACGCCTGGTTGGGTGGGGAGGGTGATCCGCAGCGGAGTCTGGAGATCATGAAAGACCCGCGTGCCGGATCCGCCGCGATCGTCTTGGTGGTGTTGGTTCTGGTGGCCATTGTCGAACAGGGGGGTTGGCTGGCGATTGTGCTGGTACCGGCATTGGGAAGGGCCAGTGTTGTTGCGCTGCTGTTGACCACGCCTTACGTGCGTCCCGGGGGATTGGGAGAAACGTTGGTTGCGCACCTTCCGCGGCACTACTGCCTCTGGGCGGTTGTCGTGACTGGCGTGCTATTTCTGTTGGGTGGCGGTGCGGGGGTGCAGGCCCTTGTTTTCGGTGTCTTGGTTGCATGGGGAGTACGCAGACTCATGCAGTCGCGTATTGCGGGCACGACGGGTGATACGGCGGGTGCGCTCCTGGAATTGACCGAGGCGGCGGCTATCGTGGGGTGGGGATTGGCGCTCTGGCGCTGAGCGAGCGCTAAAACAGAGTCCATATTCAGATGCGTTTCCAAGGCGTCGGCGAGACGGTCGATGGCCTGTTCGCGGATGAGGCGGTAGTCGATGGCAGTCGCACTCTTCATTCCCGCCCAATCAAACAGTGCCGCGGCGGCAGCCGGATCATCGGGCGCGATAGCGCTGCACCTTGGCTGAGGCCCGCGTGGATTTCGTACCCGCTAATCGAGGTTCCCTCTTTCCAGAGCGTACCCGTCACTCGATGGAGTTGCTTCTCCGCATGCAGTTTCGTCTCCATCTCCAACCAACCGAGACCGCTGTGCGTGGCGGGTTCGCCTTCGATGCCCAAAGGATCGTGCACTTTCTCTCCCAACATCTGAAAACCTCCGCAAATGCCTAACAGTTTCCCGCCGTAGCGCAGATGTTTAGCGATAGCGACTTCCCATCCTTGTTCGCGTAACCAGGCCAGATCACCCGGCACACACTTGCTGCCCGGCAGAATAATGAGATCGGCTGGCGGAATGGTTTGGTGGGGGCCGATAAACTGAAAGTCGATCTCAGGGTGTAAGCGCAGCGGATCGAAGTCGGTATGGTTGGAGATGCGCGGCAGCGCGGGTGCGATGACACGTAGCGATTCTGCCGACCCACCACGCGTGTACTCGCGAGGAAGCGCATCTTCCGCCTCCAAGTGCAGTCCTTGGAGATAGGGTACGACGCCGATGACGGGTTTACCCGTGCGTTTTTCCAGCCAATCCAGACCCGGTTTCAGCAAACCGACATCGCCGCGAAATCGGTTGATAATAAAACCGCGTACGCGATCTCTTTCGCTGGGACTGAGTAGCTCCAACGTGCCGACCAGGTGAGCGAAAACGCCACCGCGATCGATATCGGCCACGAGTAGCACCGGGCAGTCCACCGATTCGGCAAAACCCATATTGGCGATATCGCGATCGCGGAGATTGATCTCGGCCGGGCTCCCCGCACCCTCGACCAAAACGACATCGAAGCGATCGCTTAAGCGTTGGTGGGAATCCAGCACCGCTTTCATCGCGCGCGGTTTGTAGTCGTGGTAATCGCGGGCGTCGAACTCGGCCAGGGCGCGTCCCTGAATGATGACCTGAGCGCCGATATCCGTATTGGGTTTAAGCAAGACTGGATTCATGTCGCTGTGAGGTTCTAAGCCGGCGGCTTGCGCCTGCACGGCCTGTGCTCTACCGATCTCGCCGCCGTCCTCCGTGACGGCGCTGTTGAGCGCCATGTTCTGCGGCTTAAAGGGAACCACGTTAAATCCACGTCGTTTCAACACGCGGCAAAGGCCGGCAACCATAACGCTTTTGCCGGCATCCGACGTCGTTCCCTGGATCATTAACGTGGTAGACATAGCGGGCCTATTGGGGACGAGCGGCGATTATGCCACAAGAGATCTGTGCCAGGGTTAGAACTCTTGAAACTTGTTACTTGATGGTGACGTTTGATCTTAGCTACAGTGTCCGCACCAGTGAAGGTTCGTCCATTCCGGATGGCTCCATGAATCAAGGCGCGAACAGGTGCTGCGGCTGATTGGAGTCGAGCAGCGTTGTCGGCAGAGAGTTCCAGATCCAAATTCGCAAGGGCACGTGATGTGAAACGCAGGCAATTCCTCAGTTTCTTTTTACTCTTTTTATGGGCGGAGCACTCCGTTCTGGCAGCGATTGAAGTCCGCGACGATGTGGGCCGCGCGGTTCGCGTCGATGAACCCGTTCAACGGATTGTATCCCTGGCACCGCATGCTACTGAATTGCTGTTTGAGGTGGGGGTAGGCGAGCGAATCGTGGGGACGGTGAGTTTCAGTAACTATCCCGCTGCCGCGAGACGTATTCCTCACGTCGGTGGATATGACAATCTGGACATTGAAGCTATCGTGGCACTGAAGCCCGATCTGATCGTCGCATGGCACTCCGGAAATCGCCACCAACAGATCGAACGACTCAGTTCGCTAGGGTTGACAGTGTTCTACACTGAAGTACGCCGCATCGGGCAGATACCGAGTTTATTGAGGCGTTTTGCAAAGCTGACCGACCATTGGCGCGAGGGCGATTCGGCGGCACAGGCGTTTGAAACGAAACTGGTACACCTACGCGAAACCTATAGCGCCACCGAAAAAGTGCGCGTCTTCTATCAGGTCTGGAATAACCCCTTGATGACGATCAACGACGAGCACTTCATTAGCGCCGTTCTGCGTCTGTGCGGGGGAACGAACGTCTTTGCGAAACTCAACGCGTTGGCGCCGACGATTTCGCTCGAGGCGGTTTTGGCGGCGAATCCCGAAATGATCGTGACCAGTGGAATGGGTGAGTTGCATGGTGAATGGTTGAAGCAGTGGCGGCAGTGGAAGCAGCTACGGGCGGTGGAAACGAAAAACCTGGTACTGATACCTCCGGATCTACTGCAGCGGCCTACTTCTCGGCTACTCGAAGGAACCGAACTGCTGTGTCGCGAGATCGAAAAAGCGCGCGCGCGGCTCGATCAGCCGCTTAGCCGATAACGAACCGGTAGTTCAAGCGTTAGCACTTCGCTGCTTTTCCACACCAAGCGTTGTGGAAGTTGTTGTAGTTGGCGTGCTGTTTTCAGCGCGTCTTTATCCAATGCACGGAAACCCGAACTTGACGCCAGCTGCACGTCGGCTATCTCTCCATTCGATCGAACGAGAAAGCGTAGTTTCACCACGCCCTGCCAACCGCGTCGGCGCGCTAGCATCGGATAGCGAAAACGCTCACGCAGTGCGTGGATAAGATGCTGCCGCACATCGTCGTGTAGCTGTTCACCACGTTGTGGTTGAGTGTGGGGGTGTTGCGTACGACTCGCGGTTTCTGTGGGCCGGGATTGTTGTTGGGCTAGCGCGTTTGGCGTTACGGACGGCAGCGCTTTCTGTTTGAGTTCAGAGGCGGTTTTCAGCGTCGTTGTTTTTTCCGCTGTGGTGCCCTGTTCTACGGTAGAACTCTTCATCGGGCGGCGCGGTGGTGAGGTTGCGCGTGCCAGCTTTCGGACGGCGGCTTCGTTTGATAACGCAGCGCTGGGTTGAGTCGGTAGATTGCGAACGACTTTTGTTACCGGTTTCTCAGTTTCGGATGCATGGTTTACTGCGCGCTGTTTCTCAACGATACGGGGTGGTGTCGGGATCGATGCGATGGTCGTCGGCGACAATGTCGCTTGAATGACCGTCGCGCCTTCGTTCACTAACCGCAGAGGCGCTGGATGGGTAAACAATCCCAACACCAACCCGTGAAACGCTGCGGAGATCAGCAGGCTACCCGCGAGAGCTGTTTGCCGATGCCCCGTCATCATCGCTAGTCTCTCGGCGAATAGCGCAGCGTTACATACAGACCGCGCCTCGGTTGATTGTAGAAGGCTGCCGTTTCGTACTCCTCGTCGAATACATTCTCGATTCTAGCCTGCAGCAACCACGCTTTGTTCAGCGTATAGTCGGCACGGAGATCCACGGTGGTGTATCCATCGAGTTTACGCGTATTGGCCAGGTCGTCGAAACGATCTCCCTCTGCGATCACTGTAGCGCCCAAGGTATAGCGGCTGAACTGCCGTGTCACATCGAAACGCAATGTCTCTTCGGCGCGACGGGGCAGTACCTTGCCGCGGTTACTACCGGGTGAGAGGTTTTCGGGGTCCAGCCAGGTAATGTAGGTGTTGACGTTCCAATCTTTGATCTGCGTCGTGAATGTGACCTCGATACCACGGATTCTCGCTTCGTTGATGTTATTGGGTGCGAGAATGCTCGCATCGTAGGCGATGAGATCATCCACGTTCGTTTGGTACGTATTGATAGACCAGTTTCCAAGGTCTAGCTTACCGGCCAATCCGAACTCGATGCTTCGCGATTTCTCCGGACCAAGACTCGCGTTACCAAACCCCGGGAAGTAGAGTTCATTGAAGCTGGGTGCCTTGAACGCCGTACCGTAAGAGGCGGTGAGGCGCGTACCGTTCGACAGTAGGTAACCCCAACCCACGCTACCGGTCGTGTGGTCACCGAACTGTTCGTTGTCGTCGCTGCGCACTGCGAGTTGCAGGTCGTTTTCCGCAAACATACCTTGAAATTGAACGAACACGCCCTTGTTATCGCGGGATGTCTCGGCGAAGGTGGTCGTGCTATCCACTTTGTCGTCCTGGTAGTCGACACCCGCGGTTAACAGATATTCGTCGGCGATGGTGACGTCGTTTTGCCAGGATAGGGTGTCGCGCTTGGTATCGAAGCGGCTGGCGGAGACGCCGTTCAAGAAGTTGTCGGATTCATCCTGGCTGCGGCCCGCGGTCAGCTTGGTTTGCCACTCCTCGGTAGGTGCGAAGCGAACCGACGCGCCTGCGATATGTTGTATCGAATCAGCTTCGTTTTGAAAACCGCCATCGAACCGTGATTCGCCCGATGTGCGCAGCAATCGGGCATCCACCTCGACGCCGTTGTTGAATCGATGTCCCGCACCCAACGAAACGGAACGGTTGGTGTAACCATCCTTGTCCGGTTCATCGGCGAAACAGCCCGCGGCAAGATTGGCTTTGCAGGCATCGAAACCTTCGGTACTGCTGCTGCTGGCGCTTAAGTTGTACCAGCCGTGTTCGGTACTGGACGAGACGCCGGCAACGGCCTCGCGGCTTCCATACCGACCGGCGCTGATGTTGAAAAAGGGCTGGGTAGCGCCGCGCCCTTTTCGCGTAAAGATCTGTATGACCCCGCCAATAGCTTCAGAACCGTAGAGACTGGAACGCGGCCCGCGTACCACTTCGATGCGCTCTATTTGCGAGACCGGCAGGTGTTCAAACGCCGTGGTTCCTGCGGTAGCGGATCCCACCTTCACACCGTCGACGAGTACCAGTACCTGGTCCGATTCGGTGCCGCGAAGAAACACGGAAGTGAACTTCCCGGCGCCACCGTTGTTGGAGAGGCTGACACCGGGTATACCGCGCAACACATCGCGCACCGATTGTGCCTGCTGATGTTCGATATCGTCGCGCGTGATGATCGTGACCGATGCGAGTGTTTCATCCATGATTTCCGCCACGCGGCTTGCAGTCACCAGTATTTCCGCATCGCTCGCGGCGAGTGCGGGCGTGTTGAACAGGACGATACCCAGTCCGGTGAGGGCGCCCTTGGCGCAGGGGTTGAATCGCATGATTTCCTCCCGACATGCGCCCACCCGCGCACGCCAGCTATAGGTTGTTGTTCGCGCTGCGGAGGATAAGGATTCGGGGGCGAGATACGATTGCCATAAGCACGGCCCTCCGCAGTGCGTTTGTAGCGCTTCGGGCCGGTCTCCGGGCTCGCGAGTGAACGGTTATCGTTCGGGGCGGATTGCCTTCCCATGTCCAGGACACAGTGGTCGTGTAATCCGCTGCAACTCGCCTACCGTTGCGGGGGCAGCGCCGGACTTGAACTATCGGGGTCAGTGTCGAATTTTCGATCCCGATACTTCTCACCGGCTTCCCGTTTCATCTGTCGGACGAAAGTCCTCCAGGCACCTGAAGCGGTGAAGCAACTCTATGGGCTCGGTGGGTTAATGTCAACGAGGTAGCCAGATAATGCCGCCTTCGTGGTCGATCTGCTGGAGGGGATGTTGGTAAAGCTGCTCTAGTGTTTGGATGTCGATGACCGTTTGAGTGGGCCCGGCGACCGTGGAGCCCTCACCGAGCAACAGCAGCAGGTGGTCGCAGAAGCGGGTTGCCAGGTTGATATCGTGCAGGATCACCATGAGCGCTTTGCCCCGTTCGGTGGCGAGGTGTCGCAGGTGACTCAGAATTTGAATTTGATGGTGCAGGTCGAGGTGGTTGGTGGGTTCATCGAGTAGCAGGATCTCCGGGTCTTGGGTGAGCAGTGTCGCCAGTGCGAGTCGACGCCGCTCGCCGCCGGAGAGGGTGGAGATCAAGCGCGATTCCAGATCAGCGATTCCAACGGTGCGGAGCGCGCTGCGCGCGCACCCCCTGTCGTCGCGGTCTTCCCATGACCATCGTCCCAGATAGGGGTGGCGGCCCACTAACGCTGTCTCCAGTACGGTCGCGGGAAACGGGTCGGCCTCATCCTGAAACAGCACCCCGAGCTGTTTCGCTGTTTCTCGCCGGGAGAGGGTGTCGAGCGGTTGATCATTCACGGCCACTTGTCCCGCATGCGGTGAACACAGTCCGGCCAGTGTGTGGAGCAGGGTGGTTTTTCCTGCACCGTTGCGGCCCAGGAGTCCCCAGCATTGGCCTGGCGCGAGCGTTAGATCGAGTTCAGAGGCTATCGACACCGAGCCGATTTCAACCTTGAGTTGTCTGGCGGTCAGCGTCGTCATCGCTCAGCCCCTGACGGCAGCCAAGTGTTGAGAGCCACGGTGAAGCAGCAGCAGAAAGAGCGGAACGCCCACCAGTGCCGTGATGACGCCAACCGGTAGCTGCGCCGGGGCGATGAGGGTGCGAGCACCGGTATCCGCGATCATTAGCAGGGTTCCACCCAAGAGCACGCTTCCAGGTAGCAATACCCGGTGATCGTGAGCACCCACTAACCGGAGCATGTGGGGAACCACCAGGCCGACGAATCCAACACTACCCGCCAGGGTGACGGCGGCGGCGGTGAGCAGCGATGCCAGTAGAAAGAGTTGGTAGCGCAGACGCTTGACCGCTACCCCGAGTGATCCGGCCAAGAGTTCGCCACGCGCCAGTACATTGAGATCTCGGGCTAACGGTAAGGTGGCGGTGAGTCCAAGCGCCAGCACCGTGAGTCCCAACCACGGTGAGCGTGCATAACCCAAGTCGCCCATCAGCCAGAAGAGCATGCCGCGTAGGGCACCTTCCGGGCTGATGGCGAGTAGCAGGCTGATCAGGGCTCCCCATCCCGCGGCGACCACTACGCCGGTCAACAGTAAACGGGTGGGTGTCCAACCGCCGCGTCCGTGGGAGAGCCCGAACACCAACAGCATGGAGAACATGGCACCGGTAAACGCCCCGACGGGTAGCCAGAGGCCGGACAGCCCCAGCACCAACACCGTCAATGCCGCCGCCGATGCACCTCCGGAGACACCGAGGATATAGGGATCGGCGAGGGGATTGCGTAGCAGCACCTGCATCAACGCCCCGCCGAGAGCCAGGAGCCCACCCGTGGCGAAAGCGCTCAGCGCCCGGGGCAGGCGAAGCTCCCAGACCACGGTGCGGTGGAGCGATTCGTCCGAATGAAACAGCGTCGACCAGAGCGTTTTCAGGTCCAGTTCCACGCTTCCGGAGCTGAGTGCGATCAATAGGCCAGCGCTAGCCGCCAACCCTAACAGTGCGAGAAGTAAGAGTGCCCGGTGCACTAGTCGAAGACCGGAGCCTCGTCTCGGTCACGCAACGTGACCACCGGCCAACCCTGGCTGCGGGCATGGCGGGTAAGCGGCTCGTCGGGATCGACCGCAACGGGATGATCCACCAGCTCCAAAAGGGGTAGATCGTTGTGGGAATCGCTGTAGAACCAGCTTCCGGAGAGATGATGATCGGTTTCATCGAGCCAGTGCTTCAGGCGTGTGATCTTGCCCTCCTGGAAGCAGGGTGTGTCGACGACATTACCGGTGTAGCGACCATCGATCACTTCGGGCTCGGTCGCCAGCAGGTGCGGGATACCCAGTAGTTCGGCAATGGGTTCGGTGACGAAACGGTTGGTGGCGGTAATGATCAGCAGTTCGTCACCGGTCTGGCGGTGACGTTCGATCAGCGCTTCGGCGGCGGGGAGCTGGATCGGGCGAATCATCTCGTCGACGAACTGGCGGCGCCAACGTGCGAGCTGGGTGGGATCGTTTTCCGCCAAGGGGCGTAGGGAGAAGCGCAGGAACTCGAGAATATCCAGCGTCCCGGCCTTGTACTCCTCATAGAAGCGCAGGTTTTCGCGTTCGTAGGATTCACCGTCGACGATGCCCTGTTCCGCCAGGAAACGTCCCCATAGGTAGTCGCTATCGCCGCCGATGAGGGTATTGTCCAAGTCAAAAATCGCCAGAGCCAAACGATCCTCCTTACCGAAAGTCCGAAACGCCAAAGTGCGACATTCTAACCGCGAATCTCCTTGTACCGGCTGAAAATACGATTTAAGGGTCCAACTGCGGGATCGCGCGGTGTCACTGGCGCTATCGAGCACGCTTGATGGTGGAGTTTGTGCCCATTTGCTCGAATGTGACGGATGTGAAAAAATGGTCCCAACATATGACACGCGGTTAGTCATGCAAGTTATTGATTCAGATGGATTTAGGCTGAATGTTGGCATAATCCTCTGTAACCGGGACGGTCGCGTACTCTGGGCAAGACGGGCCGGGCAGAACGCCTGGCAGTTTCCCCAGGGAGGTATTAACGCAGACGAAACGCCTGAAGAGGCCATGTTTCGGGAGCTGCGGGAGGAGGTCGGGCTTCTGCCACAGCACGTAGATGTGTTAGGGCAGACCCAGCGATGGCTCCGCTATCGCTTGCCCAAACGCTTCATTCGCCGCAATTGCACACCGCTCTGTATCGGGCAGAAGCAGGCGTGGTTCATGTTGCGCCTGAAATGCGAAGACGCATTGGTCAAACTCGACTGCACCGATCACCCCGAATTCGACTGTTGGCGTTGGGTGAACTACTGGTACCCGCTTCGCGAAGTCGTCTCATTCAAACGCGGGGTCTACCATCGGGCCCTTAACGAATTCGCTCCGCTGCTTTTCCCCCAGGATTGTTCATCAGACGATGCCGCTAACGACCAGGAGTCGCATCGCCAAGGAAGTTCTCGCTGAATTCGCGGTTTAACCGCTTTGTAACCACTACCAACTCTCTGTTGGTTAAAACTAGTTAATGCTCGAAGTTCTCCACAAGATCGTTCAAGAGGTCAATGCGGCCCGGGATCTGCATCAGGTGCTGGACATCATATTGCGCCATGTCCAAGATGCTCTGAAAGTCGATGTCTGTTCTGTCTACCTTGCCGACCTGGAGGCGGAGCAGCGCGTATTGATGGCGACGGTGGGTCTCAATCCCAACGCAGTGGGGAGAGTGCGGATTCCGTATGAGGAGGGGATCGTCGGCCGTGTCGCCTCCCGTGGTGAACCGGTGAATCTGGACAATGCACCCACCCACCCCGATTTCAAGTTTGTCCCCGAAAGCGGGGAAGAGCCATACCATGCGTACCTTGGCGTTCCCATCATCCATCAGCGTGATGTGTTGGGCGTACTGGTGGTGCAGCAGTGCCGGGAGCGTCGCTTCGATGACGACGATGTCTCGTTCCTGGTTACCCTTGCCGCTCATATCGCCGGTGCGGTCATGCACGCAGAGATTAGCGGCCTATTGCGCAACGGACTCGGCGAGATATTACAGGGAGAGTGCCGGCTGCAAGGTTCCGGCGGTGCGCCAGGGGTTGCCGTTGGGCAAGCCGTCGAGGTATTCGGGGCCGCTGACCTGCGTGCGGTTCCCGATCGATCAGTCACCGATGTTGACGCGGAAGTTGCCGAGTTTCGCGCTGCCCTGAAGGAGGTGCGTGAGGAGATCGAACAACTTAAGAACAGTCTGGGTGACACCGTCGCTGAAGCGGGTGCGCTGTTCGATGCTTACCTGCTGCTCCTCAGTGGTGAAGGTATCGAGGACGATACGATCGATAGAATTCGCGATGGCCATTGGGCGCCTGGAGCATTGCGGCAGGTGATCGATGAGCACGCGAATGTGTTCGCCGCTATGGAAGATCCTTACTTGCGAGAGCGTGCCGAAGACATCCGCGATTTGGGTGCGAGGTTACTGGTGCGCTTAAAGCACGCCGATGAAAGTACGACCAGTAAGTACCCCACTCATACCATCTTGATTGGTGACGAGCTCGGTGCCGCGCAGTTGGCTGAGGTTCCACGCGAGCAGTTGGTGGCAGTGGTGTCGAGTAAAGGCTCGACGACGTCGCATGTGGCGATTTTAGCGCGAGCGATGGGTGTACCCGCAGTCATGGGAGTCGCGGGCTTGCCAGTGGGACAGTTGGATGGAGAACAGGCCATCGTCGACGGCTACCGGGGGCGGGTTTACGTACGACCAGCGGCCGCGCTTAGCAGTGAGTACCAACGTCTTGCGCGCGAAGAGCAAGAACTCACCGCTGACCTTCAGGGTTTGCGCGATGAATTGTCGGTAACCACCGATGGATTTCGGTTGCCGTTATTGGTCAACACCGGACTGCTCTCGGATATCGAGCCGCCGTTGCGGAGCGGTACCGAAGGCGTTGGCCTCTACCGCACCGAAATTCCGTTTCTTGTGCGAGACAGTTTTCCGTCGGAAGACGAACAGTTCAAAAACTATCGGCAAATACTCAAGGTGTTCCATCCGCGCCCCGTCACAATGCGCACGTTGGATATCGGTGGCGATAAAACGCTCCCCTATTTCTACTGGGAGGAAGACAATCCCTACCTGGGTTGGCGTGGCATGCGCGTAACGCTCGATCACCCGGAGATATTCCGCATACAACTCCGAGCGATGTTAAGGGCCGATGTCGGGCTCGGTAACATGCGCGTGATGTTTCCCATGATCACGACGGCGTCCGAATTGAGCGAAGCGCTGCAACTGCTGGATAAAACGGTGGAGGAGTTGCTTGAAGATGGTCTCGAGGTGGTGCGGCCTCCCGTCGGTGCAATGATCGAGGTTCCGTCGATACTCTACGAGATCGAAACGGTTGCGAAACAGGTCGATTTCTTTTCAGTGGGCACAAACGATCTCACGCAATATTTAATGGCGGTGGATCGCAACAATCCCCGTGTTGCGAAAATGTTCGCATCGATGCATCCCATCGTATTGAGAGCTTTGTCCGGTTTGGTACTGGAAGCGCACCGGGCGAAAAAACCTGTTTCCGTCTGCGGCGAAATGGCGGGCAATCCCGCAGCCGCGCTTGCCTTATTGGGGTTGGGTGTCGACAATTTGAGTATGAACGTCGCCAGCCTACCGCGTATAAAATGGTTAGTCCGAAGTTTCAGCCGAAAAGAAGCTGTCGAACTCGCTGACAACGTAGTGCGCATGAATGACAGCGAGTCGGTTTTACAACTAACTCATCAGGTTATCGAGGAACGTGGTTTGGGTGGTTTAATTAGGGCGGGTAAGTAGTGGATTTAGATACAGGATTTAGATTTGCACTTTTCTAACTAATCCATCAGCGTTATAGAAACAGTTTAACTGAGCTTGACTATCGATATTTCCCATTAGATACTTCGCAGCGAATCGCTCTCAAGGCCGCTATCGGATAGAGAGCGGAAATTACGGAACCAAAATTATTACAGAAGGGAGAAAAGGGAGTTTTGATAAGACAATAAGGGCCAGCAGCTTCTCTTTCGTTTACCAGTTTGTTTGTGAAATCGCGAATCAGTCGACAGTGGAACTTGTTGATTCCGCTTTCGGCTTCTGTTGATCCCCTGTTCTCGCTCCCATTGATCTCGCCTTGGTAGGTGTTTGTCAGCTGACGCTGTTTTGTGCGGTTATAGGCTTCGCTGCGCAGCGATTACACGGATACTGGGAAGTTTGAATAACTGGGCTGCAGATACACTGCCGCTCAGACAAAAGGGGCGAAAAGTATGTACCTTAGGAATCGACTCAATTTCATTGTCGTTGGTTTGTTGTTTTCGACCGGAACATTCGCCGCGGAAATACCAGACTACTATTCAGAGCCCGGACTCAATCCTCATCGGTCGTATCTCAATCAGCAGTTTTCCGAACACATCGATCCGTTTACGGGTAAGTTGCAACTTCACTACGTGGACTTGTTTCTTCCTGGTAACGGGGGAATGGATATAAAGGTACAGCGCTCCTATACAAGTCTTGATGAAGAGCTCCCACAATCAAGCTCAACTAATACAGTAGGAATGGGGTGGACAGTTCAGTTTGGCGGGATGTCTAAATCCATGAGTAGTGCCGGTTGTACCAATAATTTGAATAGCTCCAATGACAATCCAGTGTTAACACTACCTGATGGTAGCCAGGAGGTTTTTTACGCGCCAAGTCAAAGCGTGGGGGTATTTGGAAGCAGTCGACCTGATTTCATTAGTAAGAATCGATGGATTGCTGATTGCCAATCAACCTCTTCAGGTTTGGTTTGGACTGTGAAGTCACCTGACGGGCTAGTTTTTGAGCTATCCAAAAACATAAATAGTACATCGCATTACTTAAGTTATGTTCGGTCGATAACAGATGCTAACGGGAATCAAATCAGTTTTTCATACTACGGCGATAGTGATCCTCTATCTAGTTACAACAATAAACCGTTTGTGAGAACGATAACGGGCAGTCAAGGTCGCACAGTTACTCTTAACTATTATGACTCAACGACAGCGCCTTACAATCAGATGCGTTTGCGGTCAGTTTCAACCAATGGGCAGACTGTAACCTATTCGTATCAACAAGTAGGAAACACGAACCACTTTCGGTTGACTTCTGTCGACCTCCCAGGGATTGGAACAGGATCTTGGGGGTATTCCTACTATGTGAATGACAGCAATATTTTCGAAGATACGCTCGGTCGATACTCCGTACGTAGAGTTGATCACCCCTATGGAGGCATCACGACCTATAACTATGAAAGGAAGTATTTCCGCCAAAATGATTTTCAGTTGACGGGAGTAGTTGACCGGAAAGTCACATCAGGTCGAGACGTTGTATCCGGTGTTTGGAATTTCAATTATGAGGCGGGTTTTGAGAATTCTCTACCAGAGAATCGTGACAAAACCACCGTTGAGACCCCAGACGGTTACATAGTTTATCAACACTATGGTATCGACAGCATAACCTACACCGGTGATGTGTGGCGGAGGGGTCTTCAACGAGGGCGCCGGCCTGGAAGATCCCGCTATCGGGTTTGAGGATAAGGGCGATGCCGGCGAAACCGGAGTTCTCGTCAAATCTGGTGTTTGGATATTGATCCAGCTGCTACCTGATTGCCCGTCGTCACCTCGATTCCATCTTTAAACTTCACTCCCGTTATCACCTTGGCCAGGTAGTTAAATCCCCGCTGCTTGCGCCAGGTTTTCTCTGCACATGCTGATAATTTGAACATCATGTGCAGCATGCCATCACGGGTTAGGCATCCTTTTGATCGCTTCGTCCGGTGGCGTATCGTGCCAAAGGTCGATTCGATC
>Ga0209260_10000110_pt1 | contig 57092 bp, 49 predicted proteins | sample WorMetTypGCAVOLI_FD_187421 | JGI IMG/M metagenome (GOLD analysis project Ga0209260, IMG submission 187421) | Marine gutless worms symbiont microbial communities from Max Planck institute for Marine Microbiology, Germany - Olavius algarvensis... ...
CGGCATACAAAAATTTACATGACCAATGGTGGTTGTTTGAAGGTACCTAACTGATATTTTTACAAATATTGCTTGAATGAAAATTAAAATATTTTAAACATACGAAATGTAAGAAAGAATACCTTAAATATTCAATCTTCAATCGAAAATATTCAATTGTTAGAAGCCCTTAAAAGGGTTGGGACCCATTTCTTCAACCTGCTCGACAAAATCATTGATGATTTTTGGCAGCTTATCATATTCGTCGATGGCCACTTCAAACTGGGCCACCCGCTCTTCTTCCAGTGCCAGACTCGACAGGGCTTCGCCGATTTTCTTCATCCGGATATCCGCCAGCTCACTGCCCTTAATAAAATGACACTGGTAGTCATCACCGTATTTGCATCCGAGCAGAAACACGCCGTCCATTCCCTGGGCCAGGGCGTCCTTGATCCAGATCACGTTGACGGACCCCAGACACCGGACCGGTATGAAACGGACATCCGCCGAATATTCAAGCCGGTTTAAGGCGGCAATATCCAGCGCCGGATACGCATCGTTTTCACAGACCAGTCCCAGGATGCGCAGCGGCGGCTCATCATAATCATCTTCAGAGGGCACGCCGATGGCTTTGACCATGGATCCGACGCTGTCGATGCTGTAATCGGAAAAGTTAATGATGCGCTCGGGACAACAACCCATGCAGGTACCGCAGCGGCGGCAGCGGGTCGGGTTGGGTTTGGGCGTGCCTTTCTCATCGTCGTCAATGGCGCCGAAAGGACATTCCTGCGTACAACGCTTGCACTGGGTACAGCGCTGGAAGAAAAAGTCCGGAAAGGACATATCTCCGGCTCGCGGATGAACGGAAACCCCTCGATTGACCGATTCCAGGCATTGAATGGCCTTTAAGGCCGCGCCGGTGGCGTCCTCGGTGGATTCTTCAACGCTCATGCTGCGTCGGATTCCGCCGGCGGCATAGATGCCGGTGCGCTGGGTTTCATAGGGAAAGCAGATGTAGTTGGAGTCGGCATAGTCATCGAAGAGTTCGTTATCGCGAAATCCGGGTCCCTGGCGATAGGCCAGGTTGACGACCGGGTCATCTTTGGTCACCGGAACCATGCCGGTGGCCAGCACCACCAGATCGGCTTTTACCTGGACTTTCTCACCCAGCAGGGTATTGTCGGCTTCCACAATCAGACCGCCGCCGTTTTGCGAAACGCCGGTCACCTCGCCCTTGGTCAGAAAAATACCCTGATCCAGCTGGATATTTTTATAAAAATTTTCCGTCAGACCAACGGTGCGCATGTGCTGATAAAACACATAGGCTTTGGCATCGGTATAATCTTCTCGGAGATATTTGGCCTGTTTGAGCGCCACCATGCTGGTGACGGCACCGGCATAGGCAAAGTCTTTATCATCTCCCTGCCCGGGGCTCTGGATGAAAACCACGGATTTGGCTTCTTTGCCGTCTGAAGGCCGGGTAATTTTACCGCCTGCGGCAATCTCCTCAAACTGCTGGTTGGTGATGACATCGGCAATCTCGCCGAAGCCAAGATGGGCAAATTCCCCTTCCTCGGGTTCGTAGGGCCGCCAACCGGCCGCCAGGATCACCGCACCAAATTTTTCGCCAGCCGGATCAAAGGTTAAGATGTCCTGTTTGCCTTCGTTGTACTCCATAAATTTTTCATGCATTTGCTCGGCATTCAGCTCGTTGCCCTTTTCATCGAGGGTCATTTCTTCCGGCAGCGGATAGGGCACGTCGAATTCTATTTTTTCACCGGGTTTTTTAAACGTAACCGTAAAATCTCCCGGTTCGCCGGCAATCCGCGCCACAACCGTGTCGGTTTTGACCGTAACATTGGCATAGCCTTTGAGCTCGTTGATTTTATCTTCGATGGTCGGTGGTATCAGCCCTTCATAGGGATAGACACCGGGCAGTTGTTTGCGCCAGTTTTTGGCCTTGCCCCCCAGGGCGGATTCTTTTTCAATGACGGTTACATCGTAGCCGGTCTTGGCGGCTTCGATGGCTGCGGTCATGCCGCTGATGCCGCCGCCGATGACCAGAATATTTTTGTGAAGCGTATCCAGTAGATAGGCTTCGGGCAAATCGACTTTTTGCACCCGGGCCATGCCCATCTTCAGATAATCTTCAGCCAGCAGCTGAACGTGGTCGACAAAATCATCATCATCTTTTTGCGCTTCGGTGGGAGCCGGATATCTCGACCTGGGATGGGTCCAGACAACCTGCTCCCTGATGTTGACCCGGTCCACAATGCAGCCGTCAAACCGGAAGACATCATAGAGCACCCGGCGTGAGCAGGCCACAATCACCAGCGTGTTGACCCCCTCGGCAATCTCAGATTTCAGGAGTTCAACGCCTTCCTTACCGCAAAGTACCGGGCAGGTTTTGACCGGCAGCCCCTCCTCCTTGGGCACATCGCAGAGCTTTTCGATATCCACTGCCTCTCCGATCCCACATCCTTCGCAGATATATACACCATATTTTTTATCCATGGAAAACCTCCTACCTGTTCACCAGAGTTTGGATGGCCTTTAAAGCCATACCGGTTGCATTTTGATTGGACGAAACCACGTCGGCCGGTTTATTGGCACATCCGGCCCCAAACATTCCGCCGGCTTCATAATCATTGAGGATAAACCCGTCCTCGTTGTATTGCAGATCAGCCGGTAGTTTGTCCGTCGCGGTTGTGGGCTGCATACCGGTAGCCAGAACCGCCATCTCGACTTCCTGGTGGATCTTTTCGCCGGTCACGGCATTTTCGGCAACCACGGTGATATTTTTGCTGGTTGGATCTTCGCTGACTTCGGCGACCTTGCCCTTGATCAGAAAGACGTTCTCATCTTCTTTGATTTTTTCGTAAAATCTTTCATAGCGATAGCCCGGGGTTCTGAGATCAATGTAAAACACGTAAATTTTGGCCTCGGGATACCGTTCACGAACATAGGTGACCTGCTTTAAAGATGCCATGCAGCAAATGTAGGAGCAGTAAGGCAGATGGTTCTCGTCGCGGGAGCCGGCACACTGGACAAATGCAATGCTGGCAGGCTCCTTGTCATCCGATGGGCGCACAATGCTGCCTGTGGTCGGGCCGTTGGGGGCTGCCAACCGCTCCATCATCATGTTGGTGATGATGTTCGGATACTGTCCGAATCCGAGATTGTCCATTTTGGTGGCGTCATAGGGTTGCCATCCGGTGGCCCAGACAATCGATCCCACGTTCAGGTTCAGGGTTTTGGCCTCCATTGCCAGATCGACCGCATCATATTGGCAGGCTTCTTTGGCCCGCTGGGCGTCATCGCTGCCGATAATTTCCGGCGAAATCACGTAACGCGACGGAAACGCCATTTCAAACGGCAGATACGCGCCTTTAATCTTCCGCATGCCAAAATCATAATCGCTGTCAACCTCGCCCTGGCAGGCTGCGGCACAGTCTCCGCAACAGGTGCAGTTTTCGTTGACATACCTGGGATTGACCTTGATCGCAACATCATAGCTGCCGGGGCTTCCATCGACTTTTTCAACTTCGGCCAGGGTTAAGACTTTTATTCTTGGATTGTCCTTGATGCGCCTGAAATTAATCTCAAGCCCGCAGGTTGGAGGGCATAGCTTGGGAAAATATTGATTGAGTTGCGCTACCCGTCCGCCCAGATAAGGATTTTTTTCCACCAAGAAAACTTCGTACCCCACCTCGGCGGCTTCCAGGGCCGTGGTCAGGCCGCTGATACCGCCACCAACGACTAAGATGCTACCACTAGCAGGGGTTGCTTTTTCTTCTGTCATGCTATCCCTCCGTGCTGTTTAAATTTTCAATCGTTTTGGGTTTCAGGTGTCAGAATCCACTAATTGAGGGATTCAGGAATTCAGGAATTGAGGGGTTGGGAAATTGAGGGATTCAGGGATTCAAGAATTAGATCGACAGAATACCTTCAATTCCTAAATTCGCAATTCCTAAATTAGTATCCTTCAATTCCTAAATTCCTGAATTCGCAATTCCTAAATTTTGCTGCTGACACCTGAAACCTGAAACCTACTGATGTTAATAAAAACCTCCAGGTATCCACAGACACCTGGAGGCATTATGTCATCGACGATCTATTGCTGCCGACATTCGGTTAGTCCTTGATGATCTTCACGTAGTCTTTCTTGAAGACATCCCATGTCTGCTCTTTCGGATCATACTTGGAATTGACAAAGCAGAACCAGTTCTCATCATCCTGACCCGGGTAATCGGCCTGATAGTAGAAGCCGGGATAGCGGGTCTCTTTGCGGTACTGGATGTGACGCAGGTGCGATTCAAGCGTCCAGATCCGGTGCTGGATCTCCCAGGCTCTCATCAATTCGTGCAGATCTCCGGCGGCCAGTTTCTCGTTATCTTCCCGCATGGTTGCGAGCAGATCCATGACGATCTCCAGGTTCTTGGTGGTGGTCTGGTAGAAGGTGGCCGTGCCGGCACCGTACTCATGGCCGGCCTTCATCATGCGGTACATCATCCCGTTGGGTTTGATGTAGTTGGGGTTGACGTCGTCGGCCGTGGTGTATTCGCAATGATCCATGTAAGTCCGGACCGGTTTGTAAACGTGATCGACCAGTTCTTGGTTGCCCTGGGCGATGGCCGGCTGGAAGTCGGCGTGATCTTTGGCGTAACGCACCATTTGTTTGACGGTCATTCTTCCTTCGGCGTGCGAACCGGAAGAGAACTTATGGCCTGAGCAGCCGACCCCGTCACCGGCGGTAAACAGACCGTTGACCGTTGTCATGCGGTTGTAAACCTTGCCGTTGTCAGCCTTGATCTTGTAAGCGTCCGGCACCCAGTCCTCATCCGGACCGGAGGTCCACAGGCCGCAGCAGCCGGAGTGTGACCCGAGCAGATACGGTTCGGTCGGCATAACTTCGGAATTCTTCTTTTCGGGCTCGGTATCGGTGGCGCACCACAGATTGGCCTGGCCGCAGGTCATATCCAGGAAGTCTTCCCAGGCTTCGGACTCAAGGTGTTTGAGTTCTTTTTTGTCCATGGTTTTGCCCAGTTCTGCCAGGGCGCTGACCGTATCCATCATGATCGGTCCGCGGCCTTCCTTCATCTCGAAAAGCATCAGGTGATTTCGCAGACAGGTCGGGGTGATGGCGGCGGTTCCGTAAGGCGCATATTTTTCCAGCTCGGCTTTGGCGGCATCACTGCCGGCAAATGCTTCGCCCAGACCGTTGAGGGTCTTGGCTTTAAACAGCAGAAACCAGGCGCCCACCGGGCCGTAACCGTCTTTAAAACGGGCCGGGGTGAACCGGTTTTCCATCATGGACAGTTCGGCGCCGACTCGCATCGCCAGGGTATAGGTGGAGCCGGAATTCCAGACCGGATACCAGGCGCGTCCTTTGCCTTCACCCACGCTTCGCGGTTGGTAGATGTTGACTGCACCGCCGCAGGCCACCATCATGCTCTTGCATTTGATGATGAAAACTTTGTTCTCGCGCACGGAAAAACCGACCGCACCGGCAATTTGATTATCATTGTTGGCGTCCAGCAGCAGCTCAACGATGAAAACTCTTTCCAGCACATTTTCTTCACCGATCGCCAGCTTGGCGGCCTCGGCCACAATTCGCTTGTAGGATTCGCCGTTGATCATGATCTGCCATTTTCCGGTACGCACCGGGGTGGCGCCTGATTTCAGCGTTCCCATTTTCTGGCCTTTTTTGCCGTCCAGGGTTTTGCCTTCCTCGGATTTTTTCCAGATCGGCAGTCCCCATTCCTCAAACAGATGGACGGAATCGTCCACGTGCAGGCCCAGATCGAAAATCAAGTCTTCACGGACAATACCCATCAGGTCGTTGCGCACCATGCGCACGTAATCTTCAGGAGCATTATCGCCGATATACGTGTTAATGGCCGAAAGACCCTGCGCTACCGCGCCGCTTCTTTCCAGGGCAGCTTTGTCCACCAGCAGAACACTTTGGTCGTCGCCCATCCATTTTTTGACCTCAAACGCCGCGCCGCAGGCAGCCATGCCGCCGCCAACGATGAGAATATCAACTTCTCTCTCTTCAACTTCCGGATCCCTAACAGCCTTAAGTTCACCCAAAGGTTTATTTGGTAATGCCATATTGCGTCCTCCTTAAATCACTAAATTTAAAGTAAATATTAAGTATTCTTCGTCTTTGCATCTGCGCTTAGGCCAGTTGGTCTGCTGCAGGTCCGCTCAGCGTCTTGCCGTCTGCCTCTTCAGTCGACAGAAGCCCACCTTCAAGGTCATTGCCCTTGAGGTCCAGATAAGCATTGGCCTGTCCTTCGGGAGTGGTCCGGATGGGAAACTTAAATCGTTTGATGAGTCCGTTTCTAAACTTGCAGGTCCACATGACATCTTCGGTACCCAGCATCGGCATGACGGAACTTCCCAACGGCACGAAGTCGGAATATCCTCTGACCTCGATCGCCTGAGTCGGGCAAATCTTAACACATGAGAAGCATTCCCAGCACTGATCCGGCTCCTGGTTGTAAGCCTTCATTTCGTTGGGTTCCAGAACCATCAGGTCGTTGGGACAAATATACATACAAGCAGTCTTGTCCCCGCCTTTACAGCCGTCGCATTTTTCAGTTATTACAAAACTTGGCATTTATTATACCTCCTAAATTTTGTTTAATGACAATTTGTTTTTTAAACTTTAGTTATTCTTCCTGGTTTAATCCTAAGTTGATTTACACCTCCCTTCATTCCTTTGACCCAAAGTGGAACGCTTTGGCTCAACCTATTTTTTTATTTCATGGGTATTTTATTTTTCAACAACCGGACCCCATCCGGTTAAATTATTGGCAAGTGCAAGCAATCAAGTATGAAATCGGGAAAGACGAAATTCCCTATAATTTCAATAGGATGCATCACCTATAAGGGGAAGAGAATATCACTCAACATTAGCCTTGTCAAGTACTTTTAGCCAAACAAAATGACAAAATCGCTGATTTTAATTGCAATCGAATTTCCTTACAATATCTGGTTAATAGCCCCAAATCCGGCACCACATGGTGTGTTTAACTTGTGATCAGGTCCAAAAACTGAAGGTTTCAGTCATTTTAACAGAACCGCACCTGTTATGCAATGTTCCAGATCCTGTAAAAACCCTGGTGGATGGATCGATCGTTGCGGTCACGGATTCCCATTCGCGGTTCCGATAAAGCGACAGTCGCTGGTAACGTATCCTGTCCAGGTACCAGAGTATTTATATCCATCGCAAGAAGTCTCTGACCATGAACCCATCCGATTTCCAGCGGTGTCCCAGCCTAAAAGTTCGGTACCTGGATACAGTAAAGCCATTTGACGAATTAGCTAATATCATTTGGCTATTAAATGCAGACCATGTTATAAAAGACTGTCATTGGTTAATAACTCCGCCCTCAAAGGAATAAAAGAGATAAAATATGCGCAGCATAAAGTAATTAAGCCGCCGGCGCGTAAGCTTACCAAGCTTCTTTAATTTTAAAAACAATTTAGGCCCTGAATATGCTATTTTCCAAGGCGGATTAATTAGGAGGCTAAACCGTGGAGCCTGATGTATCGCCGATATCACTGCAGGAAACATTTTGCTTTTCGTGCCATCCGGCGGTGCCCTGTTTTAACGAGTGCTGCCGGGATTTAAACCAGTTTTTAACACCCTATGATATATTGCGTTTGAAAAACCATCTGGGGCTGTCCTCCGGACAATTCCTCGAGCAATACACCTCCCAGCATGTCGGCCCTGATTCCGGATTACCGATCATTACGCTGAAACCACTCGACCGGAAGGACCTTATCTGCCCTTTTGTGACCCCAAAAGGATGCAGTGTCTATGATAACCGTCCATCATCATGCCGCACCTATCCTCTGATGCGAGGTGTTTCGCGTTCCAGGGAGTCCGGCTTGATGGTCGAGCAGTTTATGGTGCTGAAAGAACCCCATTGCAGCGGCTTTGATAAAGGTAAAGCCCGGACGGTGCAGCAATGGATCGATGAACAGGCAATCGCCGTCTACAACGAATTCAATGACAGACTGCTGCAGATTATCAGCTTTAAAAATACACAGAAACCAGGGACGCTGGACATTAAATCCCGCCACATGTTTTTTGCCGCGCTTTACGACCTGGACAATTTCAGATCTCAAATAATCAAAAACGCGATAGTAGCCGACTTGCCGATCGATTCTTCACTGGTGGATAAAGCCCTTGAAGATGATCTGGCGCTGTTGGAAGTGGGCATGAGTTGGATTAAGCATGCGTTGTTTGGGATCCGATAGACATTAATCTTGTCGATGATTTAAAAAGCGAATATCGAATGTCGAAGGAATGAATTCTATCCATTTTAAAATTATGACTGAGCGGAGCGAAACCATCCTTCGAAATTCTGCTGACTTTAGATCACGTCTTTAGCGTGATTCGATATTCGATATTCTGCGGCTCGCTGTTTCGCACCAGGAAAGTAAACTCAATGAATCTAAACAATGCATTAGGCTAGGTAATCATGGATCTTCACGGAAAAGTCGCCCTGGTCCTGGGTGCTATCAAGGGTATCGGCAAGGGCATCGGTCTAGCCCTGGCAATGCGGGGCGTGAAGGTGGCGCTGAATTATTTCGATTGGGAAGAAGCGTTGGACGGGCTGAAGAAGGAATTTGCCGCTACCGGGCAGGAGCACCTCATCATTCAAACCAATCTGCTGGAGGTTGACAAAATCCCCGATCTTATCGGGCGGGTAATCGAAAAATACGGCCGGCTCGATATATTAGTCAACAATATCGAACGCGGCGGCTGGCCGGTGGTTCACGGAGCGTATGTACCGGAGCAGTGGGACCTTGAAATGCAAACCACCCTGCGGGCCAAGCGCTGGATATTTGAATCTGCTTTGCCGCACCTGAAGGCCACCGGGGACGGGATTGCTATCAATCTGTCCTCGATTGCCGCCCTGGTCGGACGCAGCGGTCCGGCCGGCATGGTATTTAATGAAGGTTATGCTGCAGCCAACCGTGGCATCTCCCTGCTCACCGAGACATGGGCCCGTATGGGGGCACCCGGGGTGCGGGTAAACGAAATTATGCTCGGTTTAGTTGAAACCAGACACGCTCAAAAAACCCGGGGCTGGGATTTGCTGACCGCCGACCAGAAAAGGGCCCTGCTTGACCACACACTGCTGCAGCGCACCGGCACCATCGACGATGTCGTCAAAACCGTCCTCTTTATCATCAAAGATGCCCCCTTCATGACCGGCAGTGTACTGCGGCTGGATGGGGGGTATGTGCTGGGGGGAGAGAAAGTGGCAGAGATGCCAAAGGGAGTGTTGTGAGATCGGGTAAGTGAAGAAGGTGAGAGGGTGAGAAGGTGAGAGGGTAAGAAGGTAGGAAGATAATGAATGTTGCGCTTGTTGAACACCTTGGTTTCAGAAATCAGATGTGAAATCCCGCTGTTCTGTAAGAGAAGGATCGTTACCCTTGCGACAATCAGCAGATAGATCAATTGGTTTTCTTTTTTCTTTAAGATTTAGAAGGGCACATCCTTTTTCCGACTTCCGCATCTTTAGCCGCGGCATAGTCCCGCCCTATCGGACGACGACGGGTCCGAATTCCCACTTCCATTCTCAATTATGCCGCCAAATTAAGGATTGCCGGAAGCGTATCACGACCGCACCTTAATCGATTTACATTTGATGCCCCAAACAAACACCTTCACCCATTCAAAACCAAATTTCAGCAGGGTCATGTCATCGGTTTTAATTTTCTGGCGCAGGGTGGATTTAATTTGGTAGCGCTTTAAAAAGCTGCTTTGAAACACAAAGCCCCGAAATTGATCGATATTATAGGTGGCCATGAAAGCCATTTTAGCTTTGGGTCCCGCGGGACCTTCAAAGCCCCAGGGATCGTTTTGAAACAAGCGTTTAATTTCCGACCATCGGATGGTCATCGTGTGGTATTGCTCGGCCTCCTGATCTTCAATCCAGTCCGGTACAGTCCATTCTTCCGGTTCATGCTGACCGAGACAAAAATCGGGCGGACGGTAAAAAAACACCGGCAGGTCCTTTTTCCGGGAAGCATCATACATAATTCCCTGCTCGATCGGAAATGTGCGGCAGGTGTCCGGCCGGTGATGGTAGACGGCGCAACCGGCTTCTGCTAAAAACGGGCATGTTTTCTCAGAATTGTCAGCCATGCGCAACAGCACGTCCGGAAAATGATTGGCCGGCCGCATGACGATGTCCACATATTTATCCAAAAACGCATCCGAGGTCATTTCAAGCGACTGTTTTAAGCGCAAAACATCATAAGGATATAGGAAAAGGTTCAGATTGCGGCAACACCGGTTAAAGCACTCAACCTCCGGATGACAGCGGAAACAAAAGGTGTCATTTTCCTTGATCCGTATCCCGGGTAATTTGTCTATTTCTTCAATTTCAATGGGTTTCATTCTAGGACCATTTCCGCAATTGTCAACTTGATCCTGCCGCTCAGGCCGGCTGCCTGTTTGAAATCATTTTCGAGTCTGGCCAGCTCGAAATAAAATTGGGTGCGATCAAATTTGAAATAAGGTTTATCGGAACACCGTTCATCAAAGGCGCTGCACCCCGGGCCATGCATAACCGGCTGTCCGGGTTTCTGAAGTTCATGGGGTATCCCGTGCAACCGGCAGATTATCGGACGAAAGGCGTAAAGGGTGCACATTCCATCTTTGTTCAAGGGGCACATCAGCCGCACCGCCCGTCCCTCGTTATCCGCCAGTTCCGTTTGTCGGCATACGTTTGCGGCCTGTGCCCGCAATGCACTTCGCTCCGATGCAGCCAGGCTGTCAAAGCCCTTGCGGAGAAACAGGTATTCCAGGTAGGTGTGGTGATAAAAACGCGTCCGGCAGCAATTTTCCTCACACCCCCGGCACTGAAATCCATAGAATTGAGCTGCGATATCATAATTTCGGTCCATGTCACCGAAAATTTTCTGCAGCTGATCGAAAAAGGATAAAACTTGCGGCATGTCAAAACTTGTTTGGGTCATTGGATCTTGGAATTTGGATATTGTTTGCTATTTGTTTTTTGGAGCTTGGTATTTTATATATTCAAAAGCTCAACTATAATTTAGCTATCATCAATCATGTGCGACTTTTTTTTGTTTGGGACCCAACACCAGGTTGGCCGCTGTTGGCGTCGAATCCATGAAAGCTTCCATCACACTATCGGGATCGGAAAAAAAATCTTTTTATAGAGGTTCATGGCGTAGCGGTCGGTCATGCTGGCGATTAAATCACAAACGATTCGTTCCTGGGACTGGCTGCTGTCGTTGCAGCCGGTCATTTGAAGTTCGTTCAGATTTACGAGCAGCATCTGTTCATTGTCGATAAAAAAGGCGTACAGCTCAGACAGAATTTTCTTGGCATTTTCAAAGTGCTGGTGAACCCGGGATGATTGATATACCTTGTCGTATAAAAATTTTCTTAATATAGCCATGGCTTCGTTCACATCAGCGCTCATCTGCAAACAAAGTTTGTCGTCACACACTTCAGTGGAGGAGATCAGGTCCCTGATCATGGTTGTCGCACGTTCCGAATGGGTGAATCCAAGGATTTCGGTGCATTCGGCCGGTATCTGCTCGGCTTGGATGACGCCACTTCGGATAGCATCCTCAAGGTCATGATTAAGATAGGCCATAATGTCGGCAATCCTGGCAATTTGCCCTTCATAGGTGCCGGCCCGTTCGAGAACATCATCAGGTATAATTTTACCAAATCCTTTTGAATGCTTTAGGATGCCGTCCCGGACTTCATGGGTCAAATTGAGGCCCTGGCCGTTATTTTCCAGGACTTCAACAACTCGCAGGCTCTGTGCATTGTGCGAGAAATCTGCCGAAAATATCTCTTTCAGCACCGTCTCGCCGCTGTGCCCAAAAGGGGTATGACCCAGATCGTGTCCTAAGGCAATCGCCTCAACCAGATCTTCGTTCAAAAACAGCGCCCGTGCGATGGCCCTTGCCATTTGCGCCACCTCGAGCGTGTGGGTCAAACGCGTCCGGTAATCATCGCCCAGGGGTGATAAAAAAACCTGGGTTTTATGTTTCAGCCTTCTAAAAGCATTGGAATAAACAATGCGATCACGATCGAGCTGGAAAGCCGTACGTACCGGACAGAGCTTTTCATCCGTGTCGCGACCCCGGGTTGCGGCACTCAGGCAGCCGAAGGGCGACATAAAGTTTTTTTCGCGTTTTTCAAATTCTTCTCTTATTGACATAATACCCGGTCTTAACAAATATAAAAAAGGTATTATATTACTCCCAAGTATATTTTCTTGTAAAGAAATATCTGGTCTAACACAAAAAAACATAGCCTTTCGGGCCGGGTCAGTCCCACCGGAGGAGATGCTATAATCCAATGCCGTGGGGGACTGGAATAATGGAATGTTGGAATGCTGGGTTGAGCGGACTGAGATCTATTTTGGAGAGATGACCCTGACCAGAAACTAAAATCAGGACATCATCCGCTTTTTTGACCCAATATTCCATTTTTCCACCATTCCATTATTCCATCGGTATCCCCCCCTGGGGTGATATCAAAGCTTGATCCCTTGCGCCAGGAAAGTAAAGGGCTGAATTGTACACTCATGGACGGCCACCATTTAATACTGGGTGAACTCGATGATTTTATCACCGGCGAGATCATCAAGGACACCCATGATGAACGGTACCGGCAGAAAATAGCACGCCTGCTCGTCGACCGCAGAGGGTATTTTAAAAGCGACATCGAACCGCGCAAAAGCCTGCTGGTGCAGGCCGGAGATAATCGGGCCACCATCAAAATTGATTTTTTAATCTACCTGTCTGGCAGGCTGTGCATGATTATTAAATATGGCCCCGGTTCGCTGGTCACGCGCCAGCGGCCCGTCCTGGCCGCTTCGCGGGTTGTTGCACCTTACCAGATACCGGTTGCGGTGGTAACCAACGGCGAAGATGCTGAAATCCTCGAAGGATCGTCGGCCAAAGTCTTATCCCGCGGCCTGGATAGCATTCCGTCGAGAACGGAATTGATCAAATTAACTGCCGGGTCTAATTTTAACACAATTCCGGCTGAACGGACCACAATGGAATCCAGAATCCTGTATTGTTATGAAGTGGACGACAGCTGTCCATGTGATGAGGATATATGTAGGCTTTAGGGATTGATGGGTATTAAGTCTATCCTATAGTCTGCAGTTTGAATGAATTAAAAATGAAAAAACCTAAAAAAATTCGCAGCATAAAGTAATTAATCCGCGGCGCTTGGATATAACAGCTTTGGTCGGCATTCACAAAAAAGTTTACAAACTTACAATATGCAATTCTTCAGGGCGGATTAATTATTGGACTACGAATATTTCATGAAAAAGGCGTTGGAGCAGGCTGAACAGGCACTGGCGGCCGGTGAGTTTCCGGTGGGGTGCGTTTTGGTCTATCAGGATCAGATCCTGGTAACCAGTGCCCGCCGGAGCAGCATCGGAGGTGAGCGCAATGAAATCGACCACGCTGAAATAGTTGCTTTGCGGCGCCTGTCTGACCTGGGGGATACGGTCGACCATAGTCAAATCACTGCGTTCAGCACCATGGAACCCTGCCTGATGTGCTACAGCGCATTGATATTGGCCGGTATCGGTAAAATTGTTTACGCATATGAAGATGTCATGGGCGGCGGCACCGGCTGCCAGTTATCCCGGCTGACGCCCCTGTACAAGGACAGTTCGGTAAGGATTATGCCTGGAATCCTGCGCGCTGAAAGCCTTAAACTGTTTAAAGACTTCTTTGCTGATCCAGCCAACGAATATCTAAGACAAAGCCTGTTGGCCGAATATACCCTATCTTGCGATGATTGAATATTTAAAGAATTCTTCCCGTCGAGAGCCTCAGGGTCAAATGATATGGATCGAACGATCCATTTTAACAGAGACGGAGCGAATCCCGCCAGGGCGGGACAAAAATATTCAATATGCAATTCCGGCTCAATCGGATTAGGCTAATGCAAATTTCATCAAATATCGCTCAATATTGGGTCATAAAACCATAAAATATACAATTGAATACCCTGTCAGGTAATTTTACTTGCATTTTTTTCTTGCATTTCTTATTTTGGTTATATATTCAAGCGGATGGAAACATCACCATATTTAGGGTGCCGGACGAAAAGTCGCAGACAGCCATCTATCCGAGTTTATTGGCAGACTGCTGATCCTCGCAAACCAACGCGCATGAGCGCAAAGATTCATTATAATTATTAAATGAGGAGGTAGAACATAGCTTCACCAAGACGACCCCAGCGACCGATTCGATCAGACAGAGTTAACATCAATCAAAATATCCGGGCTAGAGAAGTCAGAGTTATAGATCCCGATGGCAACCAAGTCGGAATCATCTCTACCAGACAGGCGCTTGAAACGGCGGCTGAGTTTGGTCTCGACCTGGTAGAAGTTTCGCCCCATGCCAGTCCGCCTGTATGTAAGATCATGGACTATGGGCGCTACCGGTATGAACAGACCAAAAAGAAACAGGAAGCAAAAAAGAAACAAAGCACGTTTCAGGTTAAGGAAATAAAGGTGCGCCCGAAGACCGGCGATCATGATCTGCAGACCAAGATCGGCCATATAAAGAAGTTCATCGACAGAAAAGACAAAGTCAAAGTTACCGTAATATTCAGAGGTCGCGAAATCACGCTGTCCAAATTGGGGATGTCATTGCTCGAAAAAATCGCTACGGAAACCGAAGAAACGGCTATGGTCGAGCAACATCCGAAATTCGAAGGCCGTTCCCTGGTCATGATTCTGGCACCGCGATAAATTGGAATTATTGAAATATTCATGGGATACACAACCCACGACGTATCTCAAATAACGAATAAGCAGCGACAAAAGTAAAGACAAGCATCATTTGAATCTGTGACGGTGGCGTGAGCCGGTATTTGATAGCTCACGCCATCTATTTTTAAATAAAGGAGAAAGATAAATGCCGAAAATTAAAACTAATCGTGCGGCAGCCAAGCGCTTTAAAAAAACCGGAACCGGTAAAATTGTATATCGAAAATCATGCGCCAACCACATCCTGACTAAAAAAACTACCAAGCGCAAACGATCGTTGCGGGCTCCGCATCTGATTGCCAAATCCGATCGCAAAGAAATAAGGCGCCTGCTGCCCAATGGGTAATCTGAAGACAGATGTCGGATTACAGATGACAGAAAACAGATTTCAGATGACCGATGTCAGAGGACAGAGAATATTGAATTCGGCCTGCGACGAGCTCAGCCGAGCCGAAGTCGGAATGCGGAAGTCGGAATAATAGGAGACAGAAGATAGAAAAAATTCCTGAGTTATTAATTATTTGTTATTGGTTATTAGATCCTGATTTCGGGTATTAGGAATAAAACCTTTTTCCCAGTCAACTAATCAACCTATCAACTATTCAAACAAATTAAAACGATCTCAACGATCTTTAGGATCACAACGACATAACGACACAACGAAATTGAGGTAAACAAAATGAGAGTAAAACGAGGATTCAAAGCCAGAAAACGCCGCAAAAAGGTTTTGAAATTGGCCAAAGGATTTCGCGCGGGCCGCAGCAAATTGTTTCGGACGGCTGCAGACGCCGTCGATAAAGCCCTGATGTATTCTTATCGCGACCGCCGTACGCGCAAACGCGATTTTCGAAGACTCTGGATTGCCCGAATTAATGCCGCCAGCCGGATAAATAATTTGACGTACAGTAAATTCATTCATGGCCTGAAGCTTGCCGGGGTTGAGCTTGATCGCAAGGTTCTCGCCGAACTGGCAATTTCAGATCCGGCCGGATTTACCAAAATCGCAAACCTGGCGGCACAGAAACTTTAATAACGCTGATTGAGGGATTCAGGAATTTAGAAATTTGGGAATTAATATATAGATCCTAAAATTTTAGGTTCCCATCCCCCCTTTCAGAACATGTTATCGAGTTTGACAAGTGGAAAACAATTTAGATCAAATACACCAGAACGGGCTCGCAGAAATTGAGGCCACTGAAAACAGCAATGATATCCAGGATCTTGCGGTGCGTTATCTGGGTCGCAAGGGGATTTTGACCCAGTATTTACGCAACATATCCAAACTGCCGGCCGAGCAAAGACCGGCGGCAGGTAAAAAAGCTAACGAAATCAAAACCATCCTGGATAAAGCCTTCAAACGGGCTGCTGAAAAATTTGCATCCGCGGGTTCGGCCAAAGACGACGGAATCGATGTTTCTCTGCCGGGCAGAGCGGCACCAGCCGGATATTTGCATCCGATTACCCAGATCAACAACCAGATGTGTGACATATTTTCCAGTCTGGGATTTGATATTGCCGAGGGGCCGGAAGTTGAGTCTGATTATTATAACTTCGAGGCGCTCAACTTTCCCAAAGATCATCCGGCCCGGGATATGCAGGATACTTTTTTTGTCAGCGAGGATGTGGTTTTAAGAACCCATACGTCTCCCCTGCAGATCAGGATCATGGAAAAACATCCGCCGCCCGTAAGAATCGTCTGTCCCGGTAAAGTGTACCGCTGCGATTCTGACCTGACCCACACCCCCATGTTTCACCAGGTGGAGGGACTGCTGGTTGATGAAAATATTTCCTTCGGTGACCTGAAGGGTGTGCTGACGACCTTCGTGCATCAGATGTTTGATGAACAAACGAGCCTCAGATTTCGCCCCAGTTTTTTCCCGTTTACCGAGCCCAGCGCGGAGGTGGATATTTTGTGTGTCATGTGCCGGGGCAAAGGATGCCGGGTTTGTTCCCATACGGGATGGATCGAAATCCTTGGTTCCGGTATGGTTCATCCCGCACTGTATGAAAATGTGGGCTATGATGCCGACCGTTACACCGGATTTGCATTCGGCATGGGCGTGGAGCGAATCGCCATGCTAAAATACGGCATCGACGACATTCGCAAGTTTTTCGACAATGACATGCGATTTCTGGAGCAATTCTAAAGATGAAAGTTAGCTTAAGCTGGCTAAAAGATTATGTTGATGTCACGATGGATCCGGCCGTTCTGGCGGATGCTCTGACCATGGCGGGACTGGAAGTTGATTCGGTCTCGGATCGTTATGCTTATCTTGACGGTGTCATTGTCGGCCGGGTCGATGAGGTAGCCCCTCACCCCAACGCCGATAAGCTGACACTCTGCCGGGTAAACACGGGCGAGGGTCAGGTATCGGTGGTATGCGGGGCGCCCAACGTCAAACAAGGCATGCTGGCAGCGCTGGCAAAGCCCGGAACGGTTTTACCGCATGGGACCCGGCTTGAAAAAAACATCATCCGGGGAGAAACTTCCGAAGGCATGCTGTGCAGTGACGCCGAACTGGGACTGGGCGACGATCCCGGCGGCATCATGTCCCTGAATACCTCGTTGAAACCGGGCACGGGACTGGCCCAAGCCCTCGACCTGTCTGATACGGTGTTTGAACTGGATCTGACCCCCAATCGGCCGGACTGTCTGAGCGTGATCGGTATCGCCCGGGAAATTGCGATAATTCAAAATACCCCCCTGAAATATCCCGACTACGCCATTGAAGATAAGGCGGACACCATCCACCAAATGACTTCTGTAAAAATTGAGGCACCGGACCATTGTCCGCGTTATGCAGCCCGGCTGGTGGCAACGGTGAAGGTGACACCCTCACCGTTTTGGCTGCAGAATCGCCTGTTATCGGTCGGATTGCGGCCGATTAACAATATTGTCGATATCACCAATTTTGTAATGCTGGAAACCGGTCAACCGCTGCATGCCTTTGATTTTGATAATTTGACTGAAAACCGCATCGTCGTGCGACTGGCAGCCGCGGGTGAAAAATTTACCACACTCGATGAGAAAGAGCGCAGCCTTGATTCGGAGATGCTCATGATCTGCGACGGTGAAAAGGCCGTCGGCGTGGGTGGCGTCATGGGTGGGCTCAATTCTGAAATCGAAAATGACACCGCGCGTGTGTTGATCGAAGGCGCTTATTTTATCCCGGTCAGCATCCGTCGAACCTCCAAAAAATTGGGACTGAATACGGATGCGTCTCATCGCTTTGAACGCGGCGTGGATCCGGAGGGCTGCGTTCGCGCCGTTAACCGGGCAGCCAAACTCATGGTAGAGATCGCCGGTGGCACTCTGGTAGACGGCATCATCGATGAGTATCCCCGCCTGCAAACTGCAAAAGATATTGAACTGGGCGTTAAGCGGACCAATCGACTGCTGGGTACAGATCTGGATCGCAACCAGATCCAGCAATTTCTCGAATCGATTGAGTTCAAAGTCGAACCAATCGATCGTAATGAGGACCGATTGAAGGTCACACCGCCGACATTCAGGGTGGATGTGTCAAGACGGGAAGACCTGATGGAAGAAGTGGCCCGGCTATCCGGCTACAATAATATACCGACAACTTTTCCCGCAATGCCCGCCGAGGGCCGGCCACCGGCCCACAGGATACGACTCAGAAACCGGATAAAAGGGCTGATGAGCGGATTCGGTTTTACAGAAGCGATTGCCTACAGTTTTGTTCCCGAATCATCCTGTGACCAGCTGCGTATGAAGGAACCGGATCCCCGCCGGTCGATGATTCGTATTTTAAATCCGCTATCCGAAGATCAGGCAGCCATGCGCACGAGCCTGGTGCCGGGAATCCTTGAAACCATGCGCCATAATATGGCCCGGCAGATCAAAAACTTAAAGCTATTTGAAACCGGCAAAATATTCCTTAAAACGGATCAGCAGGTCCTGCCCCGGGAACCTGAAATGCTGATTGCGCTGTGGACCGGGGCACGCACTGACGCATCATGGCACAGCCGTGAAAATCCGTGCGATTTTTACGACATCAAGGGAGCCGCCGAAGCATTGATGCAAGCTTTAAAACTGGATGGGATCCGGTTTACAGCAATGGCTGACGACGCTTGCGAATATACCCGACCCGGCCATTCGGCTCAGATCATGGCATCGGACTCACCGGTAGGCCTGGTGGGTGAAATTAACCGCCGGGTAAGTGACAGCTACGATTTAAGACAAACAGCCTTTATCTTCGAACTCGATTTGGAAAAAATAGCCGGGTTGATTCCGCAAACCCGACAATCCAACCCGATCCCGCGCTTTCCGGCTATTTACCGCGATATTACCATTATTGTCGACCGGGGGATTGAGACTCAGTCGGTGTTGGAAGCGGCTGAAAATTTTCAGGAAAAATTGATCGAGAATTTGAATTTGTTTGACGTTTTCGAAGGTGACCCGATCGCCGCCGGCAGAAAAAGCGTGTCGTTTCGCATCACCTACCGCTCGCCGGGCAAAACCTTGGTAGACGATGATGTCAATGATCTCCACAAATCGATTACTGAACGGCTTCTGAATGCATTTGACGCCACGTTGCCCTAAATAATGAAGATTGAAGATTGAAGATTTTTCGAAGTCGCTGCGCTCCGTCATTTTTAATAGGGATATATAAAATCGATGCGCTGAAAGCGCGCCATAAATATTCAATTTATTTTCAGGATATGGTTGGCAATGCGAAATCAAAAGCCGTATCATATAAAAATTCCTGACAAGCTTTATTTCAAGATTGGTGAGGTCAGTGAGATATCCGGCCTCCCGAGCCATGTATTAAGGTTCTGGGAATCTGAATTTAAAAAAATCAAACCGCGGCGGACGGCCTCGGGGCAGCGGTCATATACCAGAAAAGATATCGAAACGATCCTTCAGATCAAGCACCTGCTCCATGGAAAAAAATTTACACTTGAAGGTGCCCGCAAATATTTGAATGCCAGAAACGAGTCTGAATCGCTGTCTGAGAAAGGGTTGCTGGCAGAATTGAAAGCAGAATTGAAAAGCATCCGGGACATGCTAGCTCCTTAAAAGGTATTTTCATGCTTTATGTACAAATAAATCGAATTGGGATATCTTCGCTATTTTGTGACGATTGAAGATTTTCGATTGAAGATTGAATATTTAAGTCCGCCTCAGGCGGATTTCGATTTTAAAAATGACGGAGCGAAGCGATTTCCACAATTCTTCAATCTTCAATTCCGGCTTGTCCGGGTTTAGGGCAATTAGTTTGCCGAAAGTTATTGACAATTCAATCAAATTGTCTTAAATATTTTAATCTTAGGCTAGCGGGCATAGCTCAGTTGGTAGAGTACAAGCTTCCCAAGCTTGGTGTCGCGAGTTCGAATCTCGTTGCCCGCTCCAGCTTAAGTTCGCCTAATCCGTTTGATTTCGTGGTTTGGGGTGGTACTTGGTATGTATTGTGGGATGAACTTTAATTTTTCCTTATGGTTAATGGCATGAACAGATAATCTTTCTCGCTGTACATCAAGAAGATCTACCTGCAACATGAGGAAACGGGCGACAGCCCGTTTTTGTGTTTTTAAAGAGGGAATTTCTCGCTACGGTGAAAAAAAACAAACGCCATAGTAAACGCAAAGTCGAGTCAAAGGACCTGCGCCAGGGGCGGGCAAATGAACAGAAAGTGGTTAAACAGGTCTGGTCCCTGGCTGAGCCGTTGTGCGGATCCGAAGGACTGGAGTTGATACAGGTTGAGTACCAACGGGAGCCGGCCGGCAGAATATTGCGCCTGTATGTCGATAAGCCCGACGGAATCAAGCTGGATGATTGCGTGGGTGTCAGCCGTCAAATGAGCGATATTTTGGATGTCAATCTGGCGGATGTCGGACCTTACAGCCTTGAGGTAACCTCGCCGGGTTCTGAGCGTCCCCTGGCTAAAAAGGAAGACTTTGATAAATTTAAAGGAAACCGGGCAAAAATTAAGACTTATCAACCGCTTAACGGACGAAAAAATTATACAGGAGTTCTTTTGGGAATATCCGGTGATGAGGTAAGCCTGCAAATTGATGAGCAAATTATCGCCCTAGCATATACGAATATTTCAAAAGCACACCTTATTGAATAAAGCTGGAAATGGAGATATCTGATGTTTATCTCAGACATAAAACGTGTCGTAGAACAGGTTAGCCGGGATAAGGGCATTGATCGCGAGGTCCTTATCAAGGCGCTGGAAGAGGCTTTGCGATCTGCTGCCAGGAAAAAGTACGGCAATAAGATGGATATCGAAGTTCAATACAATGAAGAAAGCGGTGAGATCGAAGTCTTTCAGTTTAAAGAGGTCGCCGAGGTCGTCACTGAACCGGAGATTGAAATCAGCCTCCCGGAAGGTCGCAAGCTGGATCCCGAATGTGAGGTTGGTGACAGCCTTGGTTCCAAGATGGATACCAGCACATTCGGACGCATAGCCGCCCAATCGGCCAAACAGGTCATTATCCAGAAAATGAAAGATGCCGAAAAAGATGCCGTCTATGCCAGTTTCATCGACCGTAAAGGGGAAATCCTAAACGGCATCGTTCAGCGGATCGATCGGGGCGATATTATCGTAAACCTGGGACATACCGATGGGGTAGTTCCGGTTCGTGAACAGGTTCCGAGGGAATCCTATCGGCGTGGGGATCGCATACGCGCTTTTATCCTTGATGTGCTGCACGAATCGCGCGGTCCCCAAATCGTTCTTTCCCGGACACATCCGAACTTCCTGATGGATCTTTTCCGAACCGAAGTACCGGAAATTAGCGAAGGCATCGTTAATATCATGGGGGCATCCCGCGAACCCGGTGTTCGTGCCAAAATTGCCGTGGCTTCTAATAATTCGGATATAGATCCCGTCGGTGCCTGCGTGGGCATGAAAGGCAGTCGCGTTCAAAACGTGGTGCAGGAACTGCGGGGAGAAAAAATTGACATCATCCCCTGGCATGTAGATCCGGCTAAATTTGTATGCAATGCGCTGGCTCCGGCTGAAATATCCAGGGTGATAATCGATGAAGCCAACAACTCGATGGAGGTCATCGTTCCGGACGAATTCCTGTCCATTGCTATCGGGAAAAAGGGACAGAATGTGAGGTTGGCATCCAAGCTTACCGGCTGGCACCTGGATGTGAAAAGCGAAACCCGCTACAACCAAGCCATGCAGACCGGTTATGACTCATTGGTGTCACTGCCCGGGGTCGGTATCAGTCTGGCTGATGCCTTATATGAAAGTGGCTTCTATTCAGCTGAAGAAATCGGCAACGCATCCATCGAGGATCTGACTCAAATTAGAGGAATCGGGGAAGAAAAGGCCGTTAAACTGCTGGCGGCGGCAAAGGTTACGGCAGCTGAAAACAGAGCGGCAGCCAGTGACGAGGAGACCGCTGAACACGAAGCTGCCGAGTCGGCCACTGAAGACGATGACGATGCTGCCGAACCGGTCGCTGAACACGAAGCTGCCGAGTCGGCCACTGAAGATGCAACCGCTGAGCCGGAGGATTCGCCAACGCCTGCGCAGCCTTCAGTTGAACCAGAATCGAAAGAAAATTAGCCTCAATAACGATTCGCGTCAACGCCCGTCCCGTGCATGGCACGGGATGGCCTGAATTTTCGGCCTCAGGCCGAAAAGGCAAGAGGACGTCAGTACTCTATGCGATGATCTTGCACTCCCGCCGTGGCGGGATTTGTAAGGCAAGAGCCACTTAGTGACAAAATAATGTGCCTTAGGGGGACGTAATGGCAAAGATTAGGGTTTATGAGCTCGCCAGAGACCTTAACCTGGAAAATAAAATTCTGCTGAGCAAGCTGGATGATCTGGATATCTCTGTCAAGAGCCATATGAGTGCTCTGGATGATGACACCGTAGCCATAGTCAGGCAGCTGCTTTTCGGTAAAAAAGCAGAAACAATTGAAGAGACTCGCGTCAAGCCGACTGTCATTCGCCGCCGTAAAAAAGTGACGGTCCAAGCGGCTCCTGAACCGACAGCGGAACCGGAAGCATCGGACGACGCCCAAAAGCCGTTGGAAGAAGTCCCTGAACCAACGGAACCCGCCGATGAAAGCCCAGCCGCGCAAGAAGCACCGGAAGCAGTTGAAGCGGAAGCGGCCCAGACTCAATCTGCAGATGGGGCTGCTACGGAAGCCAAAGTTGAAGCGCCGGAAGGGCTCAAAGGGAAGAAGACTAAAAAGGTCGCTAAAAAGGGCAAAAAACAGGAATCGGCTAAAATTATCCAACTGCCGGTAATACCGATCGAAGAACCAGCGACAAAAAAACTCACTAAAAAAGATAAAGCCAAAGCCAAGATTGAACCGCGGCCGGTCGGCAAACCAGCCGCGCCGAAACCCAAAGTTAAGCCGGAAGAAACATCGGTCAAAGATACCAAGAAAAAGAAGTGGAAGAAAAAAGGCGAAGAGGGTGATCACGATAGAAAATTCTTAAAAAAGAAAATATCATTTCGCAAAAAATCGGTTGTCGAAGGACAGGATCTTTACGATAGCGGCTACCGGTCTCGTAAGCCGCGCAAAGGAGCCAAAGCCAAAGTATCCGCCTCCGCCCAGAAAACCCAGATCACCACGGCCAAAGCCATCAAGCGCCGGATTAAGATCGATGAGGCTATCGTACTGTCCGAACTGGCAAAACGCATGGGCATCAAAGCCGGAGAAATGATCAGAACTCTCATGGAGATGGGTTTTATGGCCACCGTCAACCAGAGTATCGACTATGATACAGCAGCCCTGGTGGCAGCCGAGTTTAATTATGAAGTGGAGCGTGCGGGTGCGGCCTTCGAGGAGGAAGAGATATTAAAACAGGTAGCCGACGATCCGGAGAATTTACAGGAACGACCGCCGGTGGTAACCATCATGGGACATGTCGATCACGGTAAAACTTCTTTGCTCGATGTTATTCGTAAAACCAGAATCACCGATATGGAAGCCGGAGGAATTACACAACATATCGGCGCCTATCATGTTGCCACCGCCAAAGGTCATATTGCCTTTCTTGATACGCCCGGACATGAGGCGTTTACCGCCATGCGGGCCCGCGGTGCCAGAATTACCGATATCGTTGTTCTGGTAGTAGCCGCCGACGACGGTGTCATGCCCCAGACCCTGGAAGCCATCAACCACGCCCGGGCAGCCAATGTCCCGATTATCGTCGCGGTCAACAAGATCGACAAAGCCAATGCGGATCCGGACCGCGTGAAACGAGAGCTGGCCGAAAACGGTTTAACACCGGAAGATTGGGGTGGTGATACGATCTTTGTTCACGTATCCGCCAAGGAGAAAGAGGGAATTGAGGATCTGCTTGAAATGATATCGCTACAGGCTGAGGTTTTGGAACTCAAGGCCAATGCGGATAAGCCGGCCATCGGTCATGTGGTCGAAGCAAAAATAGATTCCGGCCGGGGTCCGGTCGCCACGGTGCTGGTAAGGGAAGGCACCCTGAAAAACGGAGAACCGGTGGTTTGTGGAATTCATTTCGGAAAAATCAGGGCCATGCTCAACGATAGAGGCATGCCGGTGGAATCGGCCGGCCCTTCGATTCCGGTTGAAGTCCTGGGCCTGTCCGGTGTGCCCATGGCCGGTGATGAATTGATAGTTTTAGAAGATGAGAAAAGCGCCAAACAGGTCAGCCTGCACCGTGGCCAAAAACAGCGCTCCAAAGAACTGGCCCAGACCAACCGGCTCAGCCTGGACAAGCTCTATGAGCAAATGCAGTTGGGTGAAGTCAAAGATCTGAACATTATTATTAAAGCGGATGTGCATGGTTCGAATGAAGCCCTGATTGAAGCACTGACCAAGCTATCCAATGAGGAAGTCAAGGTAAATGTGGTCCATTCGGCCACCGGAACCATCACCGAAACAGACATTTCCCTGGCGACGGTATCCAACGCAATCATCATGGGATTTAACGTACGGCCGACTCCGAAAATTCAGGCGCTGGCAGCCGAAGAAAATGTTGATATGCGTTTTTACAATGTCATTTACGATGTCATCAAGGATGTCAAGGGTGCGCTGGTCGGGTTGATGGACTCCACTTATAAAGAACACATCCTGGGCTCGGCGGAAGTTCGCGAGGTATTTCAAATACCCAAGGTGGGAGCTATCGCCGGCAGCTACGTGACTGACGGAAAATTGGAACGGGGACAGAAAATCCGTGTTATCAGAGACGGCGTTCAAATATATGACGGTAAAAATTCTTCCCTGCGACGGTTTAAAGACGATGCCAAAGAAGTTCAGTCCGGTTACGAATGCGGCATCGGAGTTGAGAACTTCAATGATATTAAAGTCGGCGATGTTTTAGAGTGTTATTATCTGGAAGAAATCAGACCGACAATGGAGTAGAAAGATGGCGGATTGCGGATTGGGGATTGCGGATTTTTAATCGGAATAGCTCAAATAACGAATAATCCTACCCGCATCCGCCGAAGGTGGAGAATTGAAAATTGAAGATTGCAAATTGAATATTTAGGGATCTAACATCTGCCATGGTTGTCGGTACCGGACTCATCACCTTGAGATTGCACGATTGCCGCTCTTTGAAGGGCAAACGCAAAATTGTCAAGTCAATGATCAACAGATTGCGCAACAATTTTAATGCTTCGATCGCCGAAGTGGGATCAAACGACATTTATCAGAAGGCTGAAATTGGATTTTCGCTGATTGGCAACGACGCGGCCCTGATCAACTCGAAAATTGACAAACTTTTCAATATGGCTGAAGATTTAGGCCTGGCTGAGATTATTGATACGGAAATGGAAATAATTCACTTATGATTCCTTTTTCCCGCGCTGACAGGGTCAGTGGCTTAATTCAGGAAGTCCTGTCGGAATTATTAAAAAAAAATATACGTGACCCCCGTCTGGCAATGGCGACCATCACCAGCGTAAAAATGTCCCGCGATTTGAAACTGGCGCGAATTTATTTTACAATATATGGTGACCGTGAAAAATCGGAAGCCGCCGCCCGGGGCTTTGAAAGTGCACGCGGATTTATCAAAAGAAGTCTTGCCCGCAGGCTCAGCCTGCGTTATATGCCGGATTTAAAATTTTTTTATGATGAATCATTTGAATACGGCTCTCATATCGATCAATTGCTTGAGAAAATATCGACGGATAATGGACCAGATCATCAATCAGATTAAAAATGCGCAACATGTTTTGCTGACCTCCCACTGCGACCCGGATGGGGATGCGGTCAGTTCTCTGCTGGCCATGGGATTGGCCTTAAGCCGCCTTGACAAAAAAGTAACCCTTTACAATTTCAGCCCGATTCCGGCGGTTTATCGCTTTCTGCCCTCGGTCGAACGCATTGTCAGGCGTATTAAGAAAGCCGAAACCTATGACGTGGCGCTGGTCCTTGATTGCGGTGACCTGTCAAGGGTCGGCCAGGCCAGCTCAGCGATCACTCAAATACCGGTGGTTATCAACATCGACCACCATATCTCAAATACCGGCTTTGGTGACATTCACCTTATCGATGCGGATGCCTGCTCCACGGCGGAGATTGTTTACCGTTTGATAAAGGTGCTGAATGTCCCCCTCGACAAAGAAATCGCAACGTCAATCTATACCGGTATATTGACCGACACGGGATCGTTTCGATTTTCCAATACCAACCAGGCTGCCTTTGCCATCAGCTATGAGATGACAGAGCTGGGGGTTGAGCCCTACAGTGTGGCCCAGCGTGTATTTGGTGCCTACTCTCTGGAACGTATCAAACTATTAAACCTGGCGCTGGATTCCCTTGAAATATCACAAAACGGCAAATTGTCGGTCATGACCGTCACCAATGCCATGTTTGACTTTACCAAAACCCAACCTGAAGATGTCGACGGCATGATAAATTATGCCAGACGAATTCAAGACGTTAAGGTGGCGGCCCTGATCCAGGAACAACGAAACGGTAAGTCAAAATCAGACAGCCGGCGCCATTTTCATGTCAGCCTGCGCTCTGACGGATCAGTTGACGTTGCGGCCATAGCCGGAGCTTTCGGCGGCGGCGGGCATGCCAGTGCAGCCGGCTTCCAGGTCGAAACGAGCTTGCTAAAATTAAAATCGGATATTATTACCCTGGCTCAGAACCTGTGAACCTGGCACCTGGAAGTTAGAAACCAAGTGACGAGAAACCAGCGACCAGACAGAATTACACGGTATTTTGGTTGTTGACAAACCGGCGAATATGTCATCAGCCCGGGTGGTGGCGTTAGTAAAAAAAGCGTTTAAAGCCGACAAGGCAGGTCATGCGGGCACATTGGACCCTTTTGCCGAGGGGGTGCTGATATGCTGTATCAACCAGGCTACGCGCTTGGCCGGGTTCTTGTTGCACGGCTCCAAAAAATATGTGGCCGAACTTAAACTGGGTCAGGAGACGGATACCCAGGATTTAACCGGAACTGTCGTTGCTACCGCTAAAGCGGTGAATTATTCACAGCAAACGATTCAATCCGTGTTCGAATCGTTTAAAGGACCCATTGAGCAATTGCCGCCGGTTTATTCGGCTTTAAAGCACAAAGGTGTTCCCCTTTACAAACTTGCGCGCCGCGGTCAACCGGTCCAAAAGCCGCCCAGGCAAGTGCAAATTTATGATATTTGTGTCAATGACGTTGATCTGCCGTATATTCGTTTTGAAGTGTCCTGCTCTGCCGGTACCTACATCCGCACGCTGGGCACGGATATCGCCAAAAAGCTGGGCGGCGGCGGCCACCTCAGTGCATTAAAACGGATCGAAAGCAGTGGATTTACCCTGGATCAGGCAATACCGCTGTCAGCACTGGAAGAATCGGCCCACAGCCGGATATTGTCGACGAAAATGATCGGCATGAAGGATGCGTTGCCGGGCATGCCTGAATTTTGTGCTGATGATCATTTGGTAGAGAAAATCCGGCATGGTCAAAAACTTACGATAAAGGATTTGAGCGGTTCAAATAGTACCGCAAGAGCCGGCCTGGCAGGCGACTATCTAAAAATTGTTAACCGGGAACACGATCTTATTGCAATAGTGGAACAGAACTCACCCGGGAACCGTTTGACATACTGCTGTGTGTTTCCCAAACGAAATTCCTGATTCGAACGGGTTTGCCGGAATTAAACAGAAGCGTCATAATAAACGTTTATGCCATTGTTCGCAAGATAATGGATGCTGGATGCTGGATGAAATAAGGATGATATCTTTTTTATAAACAAGTATCAAGAAATCGGGGATCTCTCCAGAGCGAAGGCAAAATAAAACAGACGGAAGCGAAAAAACGAATATTAATGCGATTTGGGAGAATATACTGCCTAAAATGAGGATGACATCCGTTTTATTTGCGAGTATCAAGGATCCAGCATCCAGAATCTGATCCGTAAGGGCAACATAATCTGTTCCCCTTATCTTAGCCCCAAAAAGCAAAAGAATCATTACTTAAGGAATTACTAACCAGAGGAGGCGAAAAAGAAAGTGGCTTTCACAACAGAAGACAAGAAAATATTGATTGAAAAATTCAAATTGCACGAGTCCGATACGGGATCGCCCGAAGTGCAGGTGGGGCTCTTAACCCACCGCATTTCCTACCTTACCGAACACTTAAAAATACATAAAAAAGATCATCATTCCCGCAGAGGGCTGCTGATGCTGGTCGGCAGGCGCCGTCGGCTGCTCAACTATGTAAAATTCAAAGACGTCAACCGTTACCGGACGATAATTGACACCCTGGGTTTGAAACGGTAAACGGTCGATCACAACGACCCTGTATGCCCATCTACACCATAGAAAGCAGGACGCCAGCACTGCCAGATATACCTCCCGGTTCTTTCGCGCATTTGCCGGCACTCACTCCGCCGGCCGGTATTCGATCATTGGCCTCAGCTGGCATTTAGATAAGCCGGATTCGCTCCGGCATTCCGTGACGTGTTGTCTGCGTTTGAGCTGATTTCGCCCTAAACACCCGAAGCAATTCGATGAAACGTCACCAGAAGTTAGGAGAAAAACATGGAAATTTTGGTTAAAGAAGAAATCGATGGTAAAACACTAAGCATTCAAGCCGGCAAGGTCGCCAAACAGGCATCAGGATCGGTTGTGGTTCAGTACGGCGACACCATTGTACTGGTTACCGTCGTGTCGGCCCATGCGGAAAGACAATCGAATTTTTTGCCCCTTTCCGTCGAATATCAGGAAAAAATATATGCCGCCGGCCGCATACCGGGCAATTATTTTCGACGTGAAATCGGTCGTCCCAGTGAAAAAGAGACCCTGACGGCCCGCTTGATAGACCGGCCGATCCGGCCCCTGTTTCCAAAGGACTACCGCTATGAAACCCAGGTCATCGCCACGGTGCTGTCGATGGATCAGGAAAACGATCCGGATACCCTGGCCATGCTGGGAGCCTCAGCGGCCCTGACGATATCAGATATTCCCTTTGCCGGTCCCATTGCCATGGTGCGGGTCGCACGTATCGACGGTCAGTTAAGAATTAATCCGACCATACCGCAATGGGAAAAAAGCGATATCAATATTATCGTGGCCGGTTCCAAAACCGGGGTTGTGATGGTGGAAGGCGGCGGAAACCTGGTCAGCGAAGCCGACATGCTGGAAGCCATATTTTTCGGGCACCGCTCCTTACAGCCGCTGATTGACCTGCAGTTGAAGCTGCAGGAAACCCATGGTGTCGAAAAAAGACCGTTTCAGCCGCCGGCCAAAGACGAAGCCCTGGTCGACAAGCTGGAAGCGGCCGCCGCCGCCCCGATCCGCGAGACACTTGTCATCCCCGAAAAAACCAAACGCTACGCGGCAATGCGCAATCTTAAAGCCCAGCTGGTTGAAAACCTGGCTGACGAATATGAAGGCCGTGAAGGTGAAGCCTACGATGCCTTGAGCAGCCTGCAGAAAAAAATCAGCCGGGATCTCATTTTAAAGGAAGGTCGCCGGATCGATGGACGCCGGTTTGACGAAATCCGGCCCATTACCTGCGAGGCCGGCATTCTGCCCCGCCCCCACGGCAGCGCCCTGTTTACCCGGGGTGAGACCCAGGTGCTCGGTGTGCTGACATTGGGCTCCGGCCAGGATGAACAGCGCGTCGAGACACTGAGCGGTGAAGAATTCCGCCCCTTTATGCTGCATTACAACTTTCCGCCCTATTCCGTCGGCGAGGTCAAACGCATGGGCGGTCCCAGTCGTCGGGATATCGGCCATGGCGGCCTGTCCACGCGTGCCATCGAAAAAATCCTGCCGGACAAAGAAAATTTTGAATACACCATCCGGCTGGTTTCTGAAGTCTTTGAATCCAACGGTTCTTCCTCCATGGGAACCGTCTGCTCATGCTGTTTGGCCCTGATGGACGGCGGCGTTCCCATTAAGGCCCCGGTGGCCGGCATTGCCATGGGTCTTGTCAAAGAAGGGGATCAGGTCATTATCCTATCGGACATCCTGGGGGATGAAGATCACACCGGTGATATGGACTTTAAAGTAGCCGGAACCCGGGACGGTATTACAGCCCTTCAAATGGATATCAAGATCCTTGAGCTGTCAAAAGACATCATGGAAAAGGCCTTGGCCCAAGCCAAAATCGGACGTCTTCATATCCTCGAAATAATGGAAGCGGCCTTAAAAGAACCCCGTCAGGAGATTTCACCATTTGCACCGACGATCATCACCATCCAGATCAATCCGGATAAGATTCGCGAAGTCATCGGCCCCGGCGGCAAGGTAATCCGGGGGATTCAGAGTGAAACCAACACCAATGTGGCGGTTGAGGATTCCGGCCAGGTTAAAGTGGCCGCTTTCTCAAAAGAGGAAGGCGATGCAGCGATCAAGATGATTGAAGACCTGACCCGCGAACCGGAAGTCGGTGCAATCTACGACGGTACGGTCGTCAAAATTACGGATTTCGGCGCCTTTGTCCAGATAATGCCCGGCACCGACGGCCTGGTGCACATTTCCCAGCTGGCCAACCATCGGGTGACCAAAGTGTCCGACATCGTTAAAGAAGGCAACAAGCTAAAGGTCAAGGTGCTGGAAATCAATCGGGACGGCAAAATCCGTCTGAGCCACAAAGCGGTCTTGGAAGAGGAAAATGGAAAAACCGGTCGGTAAAACCACCCTGAAAAACGGAATTCGAATTGTCACCAAAAATATGCCCTACGCCCGTTCGGTGTCCATGGGCGTGTGGGTCAATGTCGGTGCCCGAGACGAATCTGCGCTTGAAAGCGGACTTTCTCATTTTATCGAGCACATGATTTTTAAGGGCACCCAAAAACGTTCCGCTTTTCAAATTGCCAAAGAGTTTGATGCCATTGGCGGAAACACCAATGCCTTCACGACCATGGAAAATACCTGCTACTATGCCAGGGTCATTGACAGCCATACGGAAACCATGGTCGATATCCTTTCGGATATTTTTGTCAACTCGGTATTTGATCCGGGCGAGATCGACAAAGAACGGCCGGTAATCCTGCAGGAAATCGGCATGGTCGAAGACAGCCCGGACGAATACGTTCATATGCTGTCAGGGCGTAATTTCTGGGGGAAAAATCCTCTGGGCCGCTCGATCCTCGGCACGCCGGAAAATCTTGCCCGTTTCGATGCTAAAACCATTAAAAATTTTTTCCACCGCTTGTATCAACCCGATCGCATCATAATTTCTGCGGCCGGTAGCATCGATCACAGTCGTCTGGTGGAGTTGGTAGAACCGGTGTTTGGGACCATTGCATCCCAAGACGGCTTCCCGCAGCGCCAAACTCCCCCGGGCTGTTCGGTAGTAGACCTCAACCACAGAAACCTGGAGCAATTGCACATATGCCTCAGCGCCCGGGGATTGTCAATCACCGACCCGCGTCGCTACGCCTGCTCCCTGTTGAACACAATTCTGGGCGGCAACATGAGCTCCAGACTTTTTCAGGAGGTGCGGGAACGAAGAGGCCTCGCCTATTCGGTGTATTCATTTATATCCTCCCATGTCGACACCGGCATGTTCGGATTCTATATGGGTGTCGACCCCAGGCGGGCCCAGGAAACGACGCGGCTGGTTTTAGAAGAAATCGACAAAATAAAAAACGAACCGGTTGAATCATCGGAACTCTCCGGCGCCATGGAGTATACCAAAGGCAGCCTTCTGCTCGCCTCTGAAAGTGCCGACAATCAGATGGTTCGCAGTGCCCAGAACGAAATTCATTTCGGAGATGACATTGCGCTGCAGACAATTATAGAAAAAGTCGAAGCCGTTACCGCAGACGAAATCCAGGATCTGGCAAACGAACTTTTCAACCGCAAACAGATGACACTGACATTACTGGGCCCAGTGGATGCGGATAAGAAAGAATTTGAAAAAATATTATATGAACCAGGAATTTAGGGATTGAGCAATTGAGGAATTGAAGGTTTTCCATCAATTTTGAATTATTGTTTTATTATTTAATCCCTCAATCCCTCAATTCCTGAATCCCTCAATTGAACGTAATAACCAACATAGGATTCAAATAAGTGACTGTTTGTTAAAGCCAGTCAAGAGTCCATAATTTTCCATGCATCCGGAACCCGTTATAAAAATATTACGCCTGCGGCCCGAAACAGATTCCGATATTCCCCTGCCCCGCTATATGACACCCCACAGTGCCGGTATGGACATCTGCGCTGCGGTCGAAAACGATCTGACGCTGGAAAAAGGCGATATTGCCTTGCTGCGAAGCGGTTTTGCCATTGCGCTGCCCCCGGGTTTTGAAGCCCAGATCCGGCCACGCAGTGGTTTAGCGGTTAAACACGGTATCGGGCTGGTTAATTCACCCGGTACCATCGACGCCGACTACCGCGGTGAGGTTAAAATTGCAGTGATTAATTTAGGTAAAGCCGCTTACACCGTTCAGCGGGGGGATCGCATCGCGCAGATGGTGATCCAAAAAGTTTACCAGGCCGAACTGCGGCAGGTGCAACAACTTGACGAAACCTCCCGCAACACCGGTGGATTCGGACATACGGGGAAATAAAAATAGGCGCACGGCGCAGGGCTGTCGGCGCAAGGAAAGTGAGGAGTAATGTTTATACCAGGACCGTGAGCCTTGAACCGAAAGCCGGCTGGATGAATTCAATCAGTTAAAAACTAAATGATGACAATATCTAAGAAATCCGATAATCCCTCCGACTACAACCTTGCCGTCTGCAATCTGGCCAGCGGCAGCAAGGGCAATGCAACCTTTATTTCCGATGGAAAAACTTCCATCCTGATCGACGCCGGTCTTTCCGGTATCGAACTTCAGCGCCGCTTAATATCGAGAAACCTGGAGCCTGAAGGACTGGATGCCATCCTTGTCACCCATGAACACAGTGATCATGTCAAGGGGGCCGGCATTCTTTCGCGCCGCTTTAAACTGCCGGTATACATCAATCAGAAAACAGAAGCCGCCTCCCCCGGGCTTGGCAGTCCGCATGAAATCAGACCGTTTGATTGCGGTACCACCTTTAAAATCGACAATCTAACCATCCATCCTTTTTCGATATCTCACGATGCTGAAGATCCGGCCGGCTTTACCATTGGCCGGAACGGAACCAGCATGGCTATTGCCACCGATCTGGGCATTGCAACCGCCATGGTCAAGGAGCATTTAAAGCACTGCGCCCTGCTGGTTCTGGAAGCCAATCACGATCCGCAGATGCTGGAAACCGGTCCTTACCCCTGGCCCCTGAAACAACGCATTCAGAGCAGAGTCGGCCACCTGTCCAATAGCGATTCAAAAAATCTGCTCCATGAACTGCAGCACGATAACCTGCAGCATGTTATCTTAGCGCATCTGAGTGAAATCAACAACACCCCTCAAAAAGCATTTGACGAAGTTGTCCAGGCACTCACCCGCTGCAACGCCCAACTGACCGTAGCGGATCAGTATAGTTCAGGGCCGGTGATATACCTTAAATAGATGACAGATGTCAGAGGACAGCCCGGCCGCTGGTCGCGGAGCGGCCAGTCAAATCGAAAAAGAAACTAATGAACGCTGAACATCGAACATTGAATGTTCGATGTTCGACGTTCAATCTTTTCAGTGTTACGAAAAGGCGGTTTTCCATAATAGCGCCGCCTTGAGCCGCCCTATTCAATTTTGCTTGAGTTCACACGGCGTTCAGTCACCGATTGCATAGCATGTGTTAAGGCCGGAGCCAGTTTGCTACAATCGCAAAGTCTCACATGCTGGCAGAGTCCTTTCGCCCCCTCTATCGATTGGTGCATTGCCTGCTCAGGGAGTTCTCCTTCCACTGAAAGGGCTTTACGGACAACATCCGGGAACTTGGCCGAATGGGCGGTGGCCAGACATATAATTTTAGTATCCGGTGCAAAAGTATTTGAAAGCTTATCCGCCGCCGCAACGGCAACGGCGGCGTGCGGATCCAATAGATAGCAATCCCGGCTTTGAAATACATCGGCAATGGTGGAAAGGGTTTCTTCGTCGGTTATAGAGGCTGATATGTATCCGTCACGAATCGCGTCCGCCGTCCGTGAATCCAAATGCACGCTGCCCTGTTTCTGGAAGTCATCCATCCATTGACAGATTTTGTCATGGTCCCTTCCGGAGACAAAATATAAATAGCGCCAAAAATTATAGGGGGCAACGATATCGATGGCTGAAGATACGGTCGGTATGAGATCTTCTTTGGTGAAACGCCCAGTCGATAAGGCTCTGTGGAGAGTCGCGTTTTGATTGTTGGCGCAAATGTAAGCTTTAACCGGCAATCCCATTGTGCGTGCCAGATAGCCGCCGAATAGATTGCCAAAGGCGCCCGATGGTACCGAAAACACGATTTTCTCACCGACCCGATCGACAACCCGGAAATAGCTGAAAAAATAGTGAACGGCCTGGACCATTACCCGGCACCAGTTAATCGAGTTGACGCTGGAGAGTTTCAGCTGCCCTCTGAGGCTATCGTCGGCGAACATCCGCGCTATGACGAGATCGAGATCATCACCGCCGTCGGGACAGCCGTTCACAGCAACAGCATGCACGTTGGACGCTTCCAGGGTTGTCATTTGGCGCGCCTGCTCTTCGGAGATCATTTCATTGGGATAAAGCACCCAACATTCAATGGATTTTTTCCCGGCCGATGCATGCGCAGCCGCCGGACCGGTATCCCCGGTGGTGGCCACCACCAGCGAAGCCCAATCGTTCTTACGTTGGAGGAAAAAGTCGACCAGGTTTACCAGAAACCCCATGGCGAGGTCTTTAAATGAAAGGGTCGGCCCATGGAACAATTCCAGAACGTATGTATTCGACATCGTTTCCAATCTGACGACCGGCACAACATCCGGCTGATCGAACCGATTGAAACTGTTAGTCAGCAACCGCCGCAAATCATCTGCGGTAAGGACTGCCCGTTCGATGAATAGCGACAGTATTTCGAATGCCAGGTCGACAAAGCTCAACTTCGACCACTTCTGCAGCTGTTCTTCAGATATCCGGGGAATTGTTTGCGGTACAAATAGACCGCCGTCAGCGGCATATCCCTGTAAAACAGCTGCTTCAATATCTACCGGTGCTACGCCGCCTCTGGTACTGATAAAATGTGTCATCGGATTCGCACAACTCCTTTCATTGTTATTGTTTCGCTCCCTAGTGCAAATTGATTATGCCGACGGTTTCAGAATATATTACCGTTCCCTTTTCTGATCTCGTTTAGATCCTTGTATGCTGTCGCACGGGATATCATCAAATAACTGGCGACTTGCTCCACTGATTTGCGTGCGTAGAAAAGCCGCTTTTGATCCAGCCTTCGCATCAGTTCCCGGCGCTCGCTGGCATTCATCGAATCCTGCGCAAGACCTTTTTCAAGGCGAAATGCGCGGATCTCCAACTTGATCAGCTCCCGCCATTCCTCACGAAATATAATTTCGGGACGCGCTTCGATTTCCGCAGGGCGAATCAATCCGTTCAGGACCTCGAAGGCCGATTCAAAGGCCGTTTCTAAAGGAGAAAAATCAAGATTAATGCACAAGATTCCAATCGGCTGCGCTTCATCGTTGCGCAGCACAGCGGTTATGGATCGTACGCGCTGGCCATCCTCGCCCTCTTTTTCATACGGGCCAAGAACATTCATTTCCAGCCCGAAATCGGATTCATCACCGTCAAGGCCCAAATAAGATGAATCACCCACCCTTCTTTTAGAATAGGGGTTGGCAATATGCACGATAATGTCCTTTATGATATCGTGAATGACAACTTCCGCATAAGGGTGCAAGAGGCTCGCGATAGCATCGGCAATGGGTTTATACTTTGACAAAGTGTTTTCCATAAAATCAGCTTTAATTCCTATTCTGTCTGTTCACACTTCTTTGATCCTTGGATTTCAGCCTTGGCGCAGGTACTATTAGATTCAGTTTGGCAAGATAGAACGTTGAGCGCCTGCTCGTGTATTCGCGGATCACCCGCTGCAATGTACTGACTCCCGGTGTGCAGCCCCGCGGCACATCCTTCCCAATCAGTAAACACGCCCCCGGCGCCCTGAACGACGGGAATCAAAGCCACATAATCCCAAACCTTGAATCCAACATCGATGCAGATATCGACCCGGCCCGAGGCAATCTGGGCATAGAACATACAGCTGCCGCCATAGACAGCAAAACGGGTGGCTTGCTTCAAGCGCTCCAGCGCCGGTGCATTGGTGTGGTCATAGTAATCGGGATTACTGGTCGACATCAGTGCCATCGAAAGATCCGCACAACCCCGGGTGTGGACCGGCCTGCCGTTTCTTGTCGTTTGGCGGCCGTCAGCGCCAATCCAGCGCTCCGCGGTCATCGGCATATCGATTATCCCAAGAACCGGAATCCCGTTGTGGAGCAGCGCCAGCAACGTACCAAATACCGGAATACCCGCTAAAAATGGCAATGTGCCGTCAATCGGGTCAATCGCCCACACGAATTCACTGTCGGGCGCAATTGCCTTGCGCTCCTCGCCGAGGATGCCGTGGTCAGGATGCTCACCTGCAATAATCTCTCGCATTTGATCCTCAACGGCCTGATCGACCGAGGTGGCCGGGCTGCCGTCGCCCTTGACTTCGATTTGAAAAGGTTTGCGGATATATTCCCGAATGAGCGCACCGCTGACGTCGACTGCTCGAAGGCCGCATTCGGTCAACCGGCTGAGTTCTGAAGCGTTCACGATATCCTTCGATTCAATGGGAGATGATTTGACTGAGAAAAAGCTTGGTTCGCTCATTTTCCGGATTTCCGAAAAACTCATCCGGCGGCTTCATTTCGACAATTTCACCATAATCCATGAAAACGATGCTGTCGGCGACAGACCGGGCAAAACCCATTTCGTGGGTGACGCAGATCATTGTCATACCCTCATTCACAAGATCGATCATCACGTCGAGGACCTCGCTGATCATTTCCGGATCCAACGCTGAGGTCGGTTCGTCGAAGAGCATTACTTCAGGGTTCATACAAAGCGCGCGGGCAATGGCAACCCGCTGCTGCTGCCCGCCCGAGAGCTGGCTTGGGTATTTATCGGCTTGCTCGGGTATGCGAACGCGTTTGAGAAAACGCACGGCAACTTCCCGTGCTTGCGACTTGTTCATCTTCCGCACCAGTTTGAGGGCCAGCATCAGATTTTTGATCACCGTTAGATGGGGGAACAAGTTGAAACTCTGAAAGACCATCCCGACTTCGCTGCGAACGGCGTCAATGTCTTTGACCGTGCTGGTCAGCTCACGGCCGGAAACAATTATTTTGCCGCTGTCGTGTTCTTCAAGCCGGTTGATGCAGCGTATCATGGTCGATTTGCCTGACCCTGAAGGCCCGCAAACAACGATCCTTTCGCCTTTGTTCACCTGAAGATTGATGTTGCACAAGGCCTGGAAGTTTCCGAACGATTTGCAGACGTCTTGCAGTATGATTATTGGTTCCTGATTGCTGTCATTCATAATTAGGCCTTAGGATTTGATGTATCGGCTCATGCGCTTTTCGAACAAGCCAAAGCCGCGCTGCAAAATTCCGGTCATCACTAAATATATAATCGCCGTGGCGATGAAAATCTCGTAGGGTGCGAAGGTCTGGGCGACAATCGTGCGCGCCACGCCGGTCATATCGAGCAATGTGATCGTACTGGCCAGCGAGGTTGCCTTGAGCATACTGATGAAGTCGTTGCTGTAAGCCGGTATAGCGAGTCTGATGGCGATGGGGGTCGTAACGTAAAAGAACCGATGGCGTGTTGACAAACCCAGCGCCATTCCAGCTTCATGCAGTCCATGTTCGACACCGAGATACCCCCCGCGAAGGATTTCCGAAACATAGGCGGCCGAATTCAGAGTGAGTGCAAGCGTGGCACAGCCAAACGGTTCTCTGAGGACCGGCCAGAGCACACTGGCGCGAATGAACTCGAACTGCGGAAGACCATGATAGATGACAAAAATTTGTACCAAAATCGGCGTACCGCGGAAGAAGTAGGCATAGATAAACGCGGGCAAGGAGAGATACCAGCGACCGCTGATGCGCATTAATAACAAAACGATCGCCAGTCCCATGCCTAGCACGGATGCCAATAACAATAGCTGCAGCGTCACCCCCAAACCGGTCAGCATCTTGGGAATGCTCTGCAGGATAAGGTGAAAATCAAGTATCATCGAGCACCTTCCAGATGCCGATTTGCATGTTTTTCGAGAGCCATCACCACGAGGGTAATGACCGTCGTAATGCTCAGGTATATCAACGCCACGATCATATACATCGTAAACGGCTTGAGGGTCACCGCAGTCGCCATTTCGGCTACGAAAAGGATTTCTTCAAGTCCGATGATCGAAATCAATGCCGTATCCTTCATCAGCGAAAGCATGTGATTACCAAAGCTCGGCAGGGCCAAACGCCACATCTGAGGAATCCGAACATGGAAAAACGTCTGCACATTCGATATTCCAAGAGCTCGGGCGGCCTCGACATGTCCCGGATCAACGCCGAGAAAGGCCCCGCGAAAAGTCTCTGTCGCGTAAGAGCCGACTATCAAGGCAATGGCAAGTGAGCCGGCCCAGAAGGGAGGGATATCAACAAACTGGGTTTGGGAAAAAAAGATCTTGCTGATACCGGTCAACGTCACCGCCGAACCATAATAAAAAAGCAGCAAAACCAGTAGTTCCGGCGTTCCGCGGAAGGCAATCGTATATGCGCCGGCTATTTTATTGGCAATGCGGCTTTGCGACAATTTAGCGGCAGCGCCGATTAAGCCGAAAACAACGGTCAATATCAAAGAAACGGCAAAAACCCTCAGAACGGTCATTGCGCCCCAAAAATAATCATCCCACCAGCCGGCTAGATCTGCCACCGTGTTTTCCTCCCCACGACCGAGGCTTATGCCTGGCCTGGATTAAATCACCAAACCCAGGCATGTTTTAAGCGTTCACAGGTTCAAGGATCACCGTTCAGGGTTACCTTTGTTCGCAGGTAGTTCCAAGTCCAGGCGGCGGTGTCGGTTGCCGCCGATACCGCCACCGCAATTGCAGCCATCTATTCGACACCCTCCCATTTCTCATTGTGGATAGCGAACGGGAAGTATTTGAGCGAGTATTTTTCCAGCGAGCCGTCTTGGATCAGCGATTTCAGAGCACTGTTGATGCGCTTGAGCAAATCTTCACGGCCTTTGGCGATGCCCACGCCCACGCCGACCCCAAAAATTTTGGGATCATCGAGCGGCGGGCTGACAAATCCAAAATTTTTGCCTTTGTCCTTGCTGAGGAATTTAAGAAAGGCCTTCATCGGATTGGTCATGATGACGTCGGTGCGACCATTCTGCAGATCAAGATATAAGGCTTCATTGGTGTCGTACAGAAGTATGTTGGCACTGGGTACGTTCGCACTAATCCAGTTCTCGTAGGTCGTCGCCCGCTCTATTCCCACCTTGAGGCCTTTGAAATTGGCCGGATTGGGGGAACCGTCTTTATTGAAAAGATCGAGATTGGCGCCCTTCTTGCCGACGAACTGTCCCACGGAAATGCGGTATGGTATCGAGAAGTCTATTTTTTGCATCCGTTTTTCGGTAATCGACATGGACGCGATGATCAAATCGAACTTATTGGCAAGCAGGGCCGGGATCATCCCGTCCCACTTTTGGCAGACGAATTTGACGTCGGCCCCGATGATTCCGATAATGCCCTTGGCAACATCGATGTCGTAGCCGGTAAGAACGCCGTCATTGGTGCGATAGTTAAATGGGAAATAGGTGCATTCACATCCAACACGCAGCGATTCCGCTGCTGCCGGTTGCGTGAATCCGCCTGAAGTCAAAACCAGGATTGTCATCGCTAATAGAATAAGTTTTTTCATTTCATACCCCCTTATACCTTGTGTTATTACCCATTCTACCGCCAAGCAGCTGTGGCAGCGAACACCACGATCACTACTGCGGTCCGTCTGTCCTCCACCACGGAGAACCTGATAAAAATTAATCATATCCGTGTTGCTTCGTCACACGATTAAGCCAGTTTACTCGTCAGCAAAATCGGATTGAAGCAGTGCCTCGTGTACGGCCTTGGCAATTTGGATATCCTGTACGGCAACACCGGTCAAATCCGCCACCGTTATCTGGGCATCAGATGTTCGTCCGGATTGATGACCGGCAATCACCTCACCTAGCTCAATGAGGTCTTCCTTATTGATAAGGCCGGCCTGAAGTGTTTTGGAAATTTCACCGCGGGTCAGGCATTGCTCGATACTGTCGGCCACGACTACGTCGGCTGATTGCAGGATTTTAGGGTCTAACTCCTGCTTCAAGTGGGTATCCGAGCCCATGGCCGTGATATGTGTGCCCGGCTTTATCTGTCCGGCATCGATCAGCGGAGTCTGGGAAGGAGTTGCCGTAATAATCAAACGGCATTTTTGGGTGACCTCACCGGCGTCTGTCGTCGTTCGGATAGTGTAGCCCAGTTTTTCCATATCCCTTTTGTAGGTATCAAGACTATCCCGGGACCGCCCCCACGCCATGATGTCGCTGCAATCGACCACTGGTTTCAAGTACTTGACCTGCATCCGGCCCTGAACTCCTGTACCGAAGACACCAATGCATTCAATTTTGGACGGCGCCATAAACTTTGCGACAATTTGACCGGCCACTGCCGTCCTGACATTTGTTAGGTAACACTCATCCAGCAGAATGCTCGCCAGAAAACCGTCTCGTTGGGAAAACAGCAATATGAGACCATCGCTGGTCGGAAGGTCGATTTTATAATTTTCATAAAATCCGGAGGCGATCTTGATGGCGAAGTAGTCGTCATCTTTTATATACCCGTATTTAATATGGACATCACCCGGCGGTTTCTCAAAGATCATTTCACCCACCGGGGGCACCACGACCCGACCCTGTGAATACGCGATAAAGCCGTCTTCGATATATTTGGCAACATCTAATTTGTCCACAACCTGCTTGATCTGCTCTAATTGGTATGTCCGTGCCAATTTATGCTCCCTGCTATTGAATCATTTATTATACTCAGGATAAATTAAGATAAGAAGTCTATTTCATACTTATTGTCTAAAGCACAGTTACACCAACCATATTGCAGTGTCAATGAAAAAAATGGCTGGTTTCTAGCGGGTTTGCACTGGGGGTCCAACCAAAGTCGAGGTACTCAACAAATTTTTCGCCACTTGGTTTGTGCCCGTGCCAGCTCCCGGCCGTCCTGTTGGCGGGTGAGGCTGTGGTGAAATATGGTGCTGTCCGGGTCCTGCGGGGAGCAGGTGGCGAGTATCTGATCTTCATAAAAAGCTTCCGCCAGAAAGTTGATTTCTAATTCTGAAGGGACCGAAGCGTTCAGTGTAGCAGCCGGGATACCTTCGACAACCCACTCCACAAATTTCACATTGTTCACGTGCTGGTTGATATCGAGATCGGAAAAGCGGACAGCAAAACACTTTTCGTGAACAGGGTTGCTCAGGGCGGGCAGTTTATCCAGCCGGTCCTTCAAAATGTGACTCCCCTCAATTGGTTTGAGCCTTGCGACAAAAGGGGCGATACGCACCGGGCGCCGCTTTTGCAGATCAATGACCAGCCAGGCTGAAATTGCAGCGGCTATGATTTGATTATCAGCATCGTACATTTTAAAATCCCGCAACGCAAATAATTGTTGCGTGCCGGACGGCCAGGTGTTGACCTGGATCTGATCGTTCCAACCGGGATGGCCGGCAATTTTGATCTTGAGGCGGGACAGCAACCAGGTATAATTTTCAGCCAGCAGCTGGTGAATCGAAACACCCAGCGCCGCTGCATGCTTGCTGGCTGCTTCCTGCATGAAACTGAACATTGAAAGGATCGAAAGCCGATTGCGGCAATCGACTTCATAGGATCTGATCCGGTAGTCTTCGCGCCAAACATTCGTATCGCCGGCGGCGCCGTTGGCCTGGTTTAATATGTCGCCCCTGTCCATAATAATTCATCCGTATCGGTTAAAAAATTGGCTTGCTATTCAAAACGCGGACACACCGTAATCGAAAATGATCAATCACGAAAACACGAAATGACGAAAACATGAAAAAAAAGCCTGGAAAATTTCTGTGTTTTAGCCGCCGCAAGGCGGATGTATTCGTGTTAAATAACTTTTCCTTAAAATGCGGGTTTCCTATTTACCACGGACCTTTGACCACTGACAACCAACAAACTATAAATTTTTATTCTGCATTTCGTATGTTTGCCGCGCCATAGTCATGATGAACGCATGACGAACGCGGGTCCTCATCTTCTTTCAACCTAATTAATCCAAAATCTCAAATCCGCAATCGAAAAATCCCGCAACCCGTGCCCCACACCACGCACTTCCCAATAGCCCGTATTTATTGACAAAGCTAAAAGTGATGACTAAATTAAATTATTACTGCTTATTTTGGAGGTAATCCCAATGTCCGAAAATATGATGGCGATCAAATTGTTTGATGATGGCGTAGCCGCCTATCTTAGAAACGATTTTAAGGCCAGTATAAAATACTTCTCCCAGGCCCTAAAACACGATCGCAAATTTGCGCTGGTTTACTCAAGTCGCGGTGCGGCGCATCTGAAAACAAATAAGATAAAAAGGGCCATAACCGATTTTACGCGTGCCATACGGCTCGATCCTGCATATGCCCGGGCTTTTCACCTGCGCGGTCTGGCCCATGAAAAAGCCGGGGAAGTTGCCAGGGCCTACCGGGATTTTGACAGTGCCATTGAAATTGATCCCGACCTGACAGCTGCCTATCGCAGCCGCAATTCAGTGCTGGATAAAGAGGTTGATGATCGGAGAGATTTTGAAGATTTTGAAGATTTTGAAATGGCCGAACATTTAAAGGCGATGACAGTCGCTCTGTTCACCGGTGAGAAGAAAGCAGCCTAATTATTGAATATTTAAGGAATTCTTTCCATTTTAAAATGACGGAGCAAAGCGACATCGATAAATATTCAATTTACAATCTTCAATTTTCAATTGCGGCTCGTCCGGCTGTCGGGGATTCTTGTGCTTTACGCGCAATCTCCCGCACCCGGGGATCAGGGTCGTCCACAAATCGGGCGAGGCTTTCTGCGGCTTTGGGGTGAGAGATTTGTCCCAGCGAAAAGGCGGCCGCCGCCCGCACCTGGGAATCTTGATTTTTACGAAAAATGAATGACCGTTTGGGCAGCAAGAGTTGAAAAAGTGAATCAACACACAGCGGTTTGGCAATCTGGCCCAGCGCCCGACAGCAGGCGATGCGCAATTGATCGCTATCGGTGGAATTTAGCAATGCAATCAAATCGGCCTCTATATTCGGCGGTCTGAGGTTTCCCAGGCATTTGACGGCACTGGCCGCCAAAGCGGGTTTCTGGCTCTGCAAAAATTCCTGCAGCCATTCAATCACATGGCTGTCTTCCAAACGCTCCACGACACGATAGGCAGCCCGGCGCACGTTAGCATCATCATCGCCCAGGGCATGGAACAGTTCGGTTTTCAAATCCGAGGTCAGGGTGTCGATAATCTCCAGAATTCGCGCACGCTCTTCTGCGCTGATTTCCAGCACCAGCAAATGTTTGAGTCGATCGACCGCTTTGGGCCCACATTTTTCCAGCAAGATGGCTGCGATCTGACGCGCGCGGTAATCATCTTCGCGTTTAATAATCTCGATCAGCATCAGCATCGCCGCAGATCCCAGACTTCCCAGCAATTGTGCGGCATTGCGCTGTCGCCCAGGATCAGCCGACTTGAGGTCCTCTACCAGAAGCTCCTGAGCCAGCGGCTCCAGCCTTCGATTCATGCTTCTGGCAAACAGTTGGGTATTGGAATCTTTAGCTTCTTTAAACTTTTGAAATCGTTTGTGCAAATGTCCGAGAGCCCTGGATGCCAGAGGATATTCAACAAACTGAATAAAGAGTGTTACCAACCGGCTCAGTAACGAAGCCATCTCGACTGTCATCTTGGGATCTTTTTCACTGCCGAATTCAAGTAATAGCGAATCTATCACAATCTTGGCAAAATCATGCTGATAGGCCAGCGTCAAACGATCCAGCACCTTGCGCCAGACCTCGATGACTTTCTTGCGCATAACCGGTTCACGCCCTTGAAGCCCCAGGTATACCCGGTATACGGTCTGCTCAATCAGGGCCGGCTTTCCATCGAAAAATAGATCATTGACCTGTTCGGGCAGCTGCTCCAGGTATTTTTCAAATTGTTCCGGTGCAATCGGCTCGTCTCTGAGTCCCTTGAGCATAGCCATGGGTTGGTCACCGGCAACCGCTTCTACATTGCCGGCCGACATGCTATGCGCAACCTGAATTTCATAAAGCTGCTGATCAAACAAAATGGCGGACAACCCCTGATCCGCTGCCAGATTCGTCCAAAAGTCCGAGTTTACTTCCGTTTCAGGTAAATCACCCAGCACCCCGATAAATGTTTCCAGCTGATGGATGGATATAGTTTCCAGAAATGTGAGGCTTTCCAGGCCGATCTCATCAAGCAGACTCTTGAAATTATCAGTCAGTCCCCGAAACTCCGTTGTACCCGAGGTATCCAGTTTCTCCCCGTTTACCAGCAGGGTGTCTCCTGTCTGTGAAAAAGCCAGAACCCGTTGAAGGGTGAAAAATCGCTGCATTGTCCCCAGCAGCTTATTAATCGTGTTGGCCACCGATTTGCTTTTTAGCGGATAAAGCTTGATCACCCGGGCAGCAGCAACCAGCGCACGCAGGATCTCCGGGATGACTTTCATCTCATGCGGACCGAGCGGCGAGGTCAGTTCTGAGGTTGGTGCTGCCGTCGAAGGACCCCGGACACCGGCAGCGGCGGTACCCTGCCCGGCCCCGACAGCTGCTTTGACCTTCACCGAATATTGTACCTGCTTTAACTCAATATTGCGCAACTGATGTTCGATAGAAAACTTTTCCCAAAAACCCGCACCAAATTTATTTTTGCCTGTGTTACCGAGGACCTGCAGCAGGACTTCAAGTTCCTTCTCGGTAAGACCGCTGTGGAATGCGATGCCTTTCAGCTCAACGCGATTTAGCAGTTTCAAAAAAGTATCCGCCACCAGCTTAAACTCGGAAACATCGATTTTCTGTCCATTGATCAGGATGGAATTTTTAACCTGAACAATATTCAAGGTTTCATTGCCTTCCAAAACACTTTCGAGGGAAGCTTTAAACTGGCGGTTGATTTTGACAATTGATTTGCTGCCCGGCGGATATAGTTTAATATTGCGCACGGCCACCATGAAATCCCGTATAATTTCAGGAATGCGCTTAAAATCATCAGGCTTCAAAGGAATATCTACTTCAGCCGCCTCACCGGGTGCATCAACCGTATACTCTATGGCTTCCTGACCGTTAAAGTTGCGATTGTTGGCAATGGCCTGCATTTTTTCGTAACGTCCGGCTTTTTGCTGATTGGTGGAACGCTTAAAATGATATGCCAGTGTTGCCGCGGAAGGCAACAATTGCTGCTCGTAAAGGCCTTCCTGGTAATTGCCGATCCGTTCGTGCAGCTCGTGCTTACGATCTTGCTCAATAGCTCCGTAAGTGATGGATAGAACCTGTTTTCCCAGGATGCTGATAACATCGTCATTGAGTTGAAAATTCGTACTGATAAGCCCCTGGGCACGCGCCTGGTCAATAAATTCCAATACCTTGGCTTCCATTTGTTCAGAGCTTCCCACCAGCATGCTTAGGGAGACGTCCCCGCCAAGGGCCGAAACCTGATCTAAAATCAGGCGGCTTTCTTCATCCAGTGCCGCAATTTTATGGGAAACAATCTCTTCCAGAGTTTTGGGCAAATATCCTTCTTCAAGGGTTTCGAGGGTCCATTGCTGGCCCATCAGGGTAATTTTGTGATCAAGAACCAGTTTGCGCAATAATTCACTGATAAAAAGCGGATTACCCTGGCTGATGCGGGCCAGCTCTCCATCGAAACCCTGCGGCAGGGTGATGTTCGGGAACAAGGCATGGATGTGTTTGGCAATGTCGTCAGCGCTCAGCGGCGTAAGGGTCAGCTTGCGGATGCCGAGTGGCTCTTGATAGATCTCGCAGAATCTTCGCAGGGGAATCTTATGTTCGGCACTGTCGGGTTCCTGGCTGCTGTCGGCCGCCGCGCAGACACACAAAGAAAATTTGTTGAGCTGTAACAGCTGGCGCAGCAGAAGCAGGGAGGCCTCGTCTGCGAAATGCAGATCATCCAGAAACAAAATAACCGGACGGCTGCCGGCTGCCTTCATAAATAGATGGGCCAGTGCTGAAAAAATGCCCTTGCGATTCGTGGACTCATCTTCATCTTTTGCCGGTGTTGCATCCGGTGCCAGTTGCGGCAGGAACCGGGCAATATAGGCCAGGTGCGCTTCCTTAAGGCTGGAAATTATAGCGGTCCCCTGGTCTCCTCGATAGTTCAGCAGATTGACCAGGATTCTGGTCATCAGGTAGTAAGGTCGAAACATTTCCTGAGGATCACCGCTGACTTTTACGCGCCAGGCTTTGGTGCGTGCCAGACTACGCCGTATTGTCTCTAAAAACTCGGATTTCCCAATGCCGGCCGTGCCTTCAGCAATCAGCATCTTGTTTTGTTTCTGCCCGAACTTGTTCAAAGCTTCGGTTACCTCGAACAGCTGAGGGCCTCGGCCCACCAGTTTGACCTCTTCGAGCTGATTGATGGCGGTTTTGTCAAATACGGCCTCCTGAACAACCTCACCAGCATTCACCAGGCAGTCCCGTCCGATACTTTTGGCAAAATATAGGGCAACATCCGCCTGTTGTACCAGGCTTTTGCCGGTTTTCGCGTCTTCGGGAGCCGATGCAATCCCGAGACTCAGCGTTATTGGCAGGGCCTTACCATTACCGTTTGGTCGGAAGGGTTCCGAGCGAACTTTATTGAGCAGACGATTACCCATTTTCAGGGCCGATTGTTTGTCGCAATGCGCAAACAACATCATGAATTCATCACCGGCGTATCGAATGGGCAGTCCCTCTTCACCGGTCACCGCACGCAGCATGTCCGCCACCCAGATCAGCGCCGCATCCCCGACCTGATGCCCGTATGTGTCGTTAACACCTTTAAAATTGTCAACGTCTATCATAATTAACGATAGGGGATCTTTGGAAAGCTTGTCCCAGGATACTTTGGCATGGAAGTATTGCAAGAGAAATCGCCGGTTGTAAATACTGGTGAGTTCATCCTCAAAGACCAGGCGTGTGGGATCTTTACCCGTAAATTCAAGCAGATTGGCAAGGTCTTGTTGTTGCATAATTTAGAAATACCGATCGGGTAACATCCGAGAAATCGATGATTCCGGATGAACAAGGAATTACTAATAATTTTATGCGGTATTCATTTTTTTTGCAAGAAAATACTTAAATAACATATATTATCAGTTAGTTATAATGATCTATGAAAAAAGTGCAACTAGCGCAGAGGAGGGTAAATTGAATATATCCGCCTAGGGCGGGGGACGGATATCGGAAGTGGGAAGTCGGAATGCGGAAATCGGATATTTCCGCATTCCGCATTCCAACTTCGACTCGACTGAGCTCGTCGCAGGCCGAATTCATTTTCATCTTGCCCTGATCCCGGTGGCGCTGATGCCTTTGATATAGAACTTTTCATCGTTGAGAATGCTTAAAAAGATGACCAGGAAGGCCACCGAGGCTTGCAGCATCAAGGGTTTACCCCAACGTTGCAAAAGCCGGAGGGCTTCAAAGGCAAGGCGTCTGAGGGTGAAGTCGTAGTTCTTTACTTCGAACCCTCAGCAACGCAGGATCTGAAGCTCTCCGGCTTTGCCCCTGGGTAAACAACTTGGCAAAAAACGATCCCATCCTTCGAATTCACCGATGGGGATATCCAAGAATTAGTCGTATTTCTAGGATATCAGAAATAATTTCAGATCATTATCTACCCTTTGCCATGTTGTTTATGCAACTAAGGGGTTTATTCTGGTACAGGATGTCCAGGTGTTTGTTGCGCACCTAGCCTGATTTGTGCCTGATATAGGTCGAAAACAATCCGTCCAGCAATTGACTGCCGTCAGGTCTGGTAACCAGATCGCTTCGCCCGCTATAGCAATATTGCATCGCTTCCAGCAGCAGGCTGCGCTGGGCCTTCAGATCTTTGACATGGTAGCTGATTAGATGGATCAATGTCCGTTGTGCTTCCTTCAGGCTTGCCTCTGAAACGGCATCGAAGAGGATTTTGACGGCCTGCGGTCCGGCAGGCGGCGTATGTGCTGTCGGATCAATGACAGCAGAACGGCATTTTTAAAGCGGCTGCACCAAATTGTAGTTCAGCGCTGACGACAGCTTGAAAAATTCGGTTAGATCAAATAAAGGCATTGTTACTCCTGCAGTTCCGCTTCAATTTTTTGGACATCGTCCGCCACGGCGTTTGCAAGGTCATTCAGATCTTGTCCCCGCAGCTTCAATAATTCCAAAATGCCCGGCGCGATTGGATCCAGACCTCCTGACGGCCCGGCTGGATAGCCCGCAGTTTTAGCCAGAACGTCAGCCAGGTGGATCATACAGGCCAGCTTGTTTTCCTCCGAGCAGGAAGGCTGATGGTGATATCGGATAGCGATAACCTGAGCCTCCGGAAAACGCCAGAGTCGACACGCCCGGGACATGATCTCGGCATGATCAAACCCGATTATGGATTTTTCGGCTTCAAAAATCGGTAGTCCTTGTTGACTGTCAAACTGCTTAAATTTATTCTTGTTTTTAACCACATATGGATCGAGGATAATTTTCCCGGCATCATGCAGCAGGCCGGCGGTAAATGCATCCTCGACCATCCCTTCATTACACGATTCGGCTATTCTTTTGGCTGCAAAAGCACAGGCCAGGGAATGCTTCCACATTTCATCGGGGTCGACTCCGTAACCCCGCAACTTTTTATTGAGCAACGCTGATGAGGCTGAGATGGTAATCATTTGGCCCAGTGTTCTCTGACCGAGCAAAACCGAGGCATGCGGAATTGAAGATATCATGCCGCTGACCCCGTAATACGCTGAGTTGGCCAGGGTCAAAACCTTGGCCACCATTGCCTGGTCGGTCTCGATGACCTTGGCCAGGTCCTTTAAGCTCGATTCAGGATCCGACAGAATATCCCGGGCTTTTAAAATGATATGGGGCATGGGAGGCAGATAGACCAGGCTGCGCAATATTTTGGCTTTAAGGCCCGTAACGTTACCCTGTTTTACGGCATCGATTTGTGCTGAATCAGATGCTGTCTGTTGCTCGCTTGAGCGGTCCGCGGGGTGTTGTGGGTGATTCTGCCGATCCAGGCTGAATTTCAATTTCAATGCCATCTCGAAATCACAGGCCGGGCAGGATAACTCAACGACATCTTGAGCAGTGACAATCCGGTCTGTTCTGATCCCACTGACCATTCTGCAGTTTGGGCATTCTACTTTCATGACCTGTTTTCCGGAATAGAATTCTTTGGGGTAGAAATTTGACTATCCATTAATTCTAATCAGATACTAGCTAAAAATCAAGCCGCATAAGAAGATCTTGACAGGCGAAGTGGAAACATCCATAAGATAAAGGTTAAGTGGTTCAGGATTCAACGTTCTGGGTTGAGCCCCCCCCCCCAACCAACTCATATCAAGAAGATTATGATAGCATCTCCCGTCAAAATTACCGTCAACAACGCACTGCAACGAATTATTCTCTGGTCTTCGGTGGTCCTCTACACCGCCTGCCTGCCTTATGTAATTTTGGCTTATCGTTCGATCGTTAAGCATTTTTCGACCCAGATTGCCGGCAGGATCCCGCTTTTCATAATCATTGCATTGGCGGCAATCTATGCCACAATCTGTATTAAAAAAAAAAGGGCCGCAAGCTGTCTCATCGTTCTTGCGGTCAGCGCATTAATTGTTATTTTTGTCATGTACTTTGAAGCCAATGCCAACAAATATATCCACATTCCCGAATATGTTCTGATGTCCTGGATTTTGTATCATGCACTGGCTCTTGATTACAAAGGCAGCGGCATTCTGCTGCTGGTTTTTATCTGTGCGGCGATGCTGGGAGTCCTGGATGAAATCATGCAGGGAATGCATCCGCAAAGGACCTATGGCTCGACGGATATGATTATCGACGCTGCCTCGAGTTTCATCGGCTGCCTGTCGTTAATGGGGCTTAAACAGCCGCTAAAAGGGAATTGGACCTGGTGCAGGGATTTCAGGCAATTCAGGGGTCCTCTTGCAGTCATTTTCATTGGAGCGGTAACTGCCGTGCCCATGTGCAGCTTTTTGTTCGAGGTTCGGGACCAGGGCGGTTTTATCAATGGTTATCCCCGCTGGCTGTTGGCCGGAAACAGTCTTTTGGTAGCAGCATGTTTTGCGGTGATCGTGTTTCACTGGCGGCGCAGGCAACATTACGGCATGCCGGGGCCTGAGATTAAACCAACCGCTGTTGCCGTTCACACCACAGCTATACTATGGTTAATATGCCCCCTGGCGATTCTGATGAGCATGCATGCCCTGGTTCTGTGGGTGGCGGTGGCTGGTATAAATTTTCGGTAACTATTCTTTAAAAAAATTGGGACAACGATTAGCACAGATCAGCACAGATAAAATTATAGTAGCCTCTACGCCGCAGGCAGTTCACTTTTGACCTGCAGCCGTTTCCAGGCAAGTCAAAAATATAAAAAATCCTCTGTGAATCGAGCGAAGCCCCGCGTGGCGGAATGCAAGCTCGGTCAAAGAAAAAAAATTGACGATCCGTGTTCATCCGCGTCCCCTATAATAAAAACGATAGGGGAGAAATTAAATGGAAGAAAAAGTAAAAGCAATATTGGATTACTTCGAGCAAATCAATGCTATCCCGCGCTGTTCTAAAAATGAAGAACAGATCGGCCTGTGGTTGAAGCAGTGGGCCGCAGCAAAACAGCTTGCGGTCAATGAGGATGCAGCCGGCAACCTGCTGGTCACCGTGCCGCCGACACCGGGTTATGAAAATGCACCGGTTATTGTGATTCAGGGCCACATGGACATGGTATGCGAAAAATCTCCCGACTCGACCCATGATTTTTCCAGGGACCCCATCAAAAATATTATTGACGGCGATTGGCTGCGGGCAGATAACACCACGCTGGGAGCGGATAACGGCATTGCCATTGCTCTGGCAATGGCGGTGGCCGGCGATGCCGGCATTGCGCATCCGCCGTTGGAGCTGTTGTTTACGGTGGACGAGGAAACCGGATTAAACGGTGCCAAAGAACTCGAAGCCGGATTCATCAAAGGCCGGGTACTGCTTAATGTAGATTCGGAAACCGAAGGCGTGTTCACTGTCGGCTGTGCCGGAGGAAGACACACGCATATATCCCGTAAGCTGGCGTTGACGGATCTGGCTGAAGAAAGTCAATTTTTCAATTTGAATATCAGCGGATTGCACGGTGGCCACTCGGGCATCGATATTATCAAGCAACGGGCCAGCGCCAATAAAATCCTGGCGCGCACCCTGCACCGCTTAGCCGCCGTATACGACATTCAGCTGGTATCAATCAAAGGCGGGACCGCTCATAATGCGATTGCCCGGGACGCTGTTGCCGTCTTCGCATGCACCGCCGGGAAATCCGACGATTTAGCCGGGGTGGTTTCCGAAACTCAACGCACCATCTTAACTGACTATGACACCATTGAAAAAAATTTAGCCATAAACCTGTCGGCGGCCGAATCCGCTGCCCAGCATAAAACGGCCCTGAGCGCAGCGGAAACCCGGGCCGTCATCAATCTGCTACTAGCCCTGCCCCATGGGGTGATGGGATTGTCAGCTGCTATCACAGACCTGGTAGAAACCTCCAACAACCTGGCAACTGTTGAAATAAAAGGAGATTCGCTGCAAATCCTGACCAGCCAGCGCAGTCTGACCGGATCCAGGTTAGATGAGATCAGCGCCACAATCGGTGCCACCGCAGCCCTTGCCGACGCGGACACCCGATGTGACAGTGAATACCCACCCTGGACACCGAACATGCAATCCGCTCTGCTTGAGCTCTGCCAGAAGGTCTATAACCAGGTTTTTGACCAGCAGGCCAAAGTTAAATCGGTTCATGCAGGGTTGGAGTGCGCCATTATCGGAGATAAATACGAGGGAATGGACATGATATCATTCGGCCCGGACCTGCGAGACCCCCATTCGCCCAATGAAGGGCTCTATATCCCGTCTCTTGAAAAAATATGGCAATTTATGGTAGCGCTATTAGAATCATATGGTAGTAAGTACTAGTTTAGAGATTAAAGTGGCTGTGTACTGGGAGCAGTTCAATGAATAGCAAATTCTAAATAACAAATCACAATTTACAAATATCAAATAGTATCCAATAACCAATATTCAAATATCCAAATCCGTCCTGAATATAATTTTGTAGAAACTACTATCAGGGAAAATGCGAGAGGTGTTCCCTTTGAAACTCAAATCGACTAAGGTTGTCGATGGCCAACCTCATTTTGGTCATTGGTCATTGAAAATTGTGATTTATTTGAAATTTGGTGCTTGGAGTTTGTAATTTTATCCTCCGGTGCTAAACCCTAACAAATCTTAAGAATTAAATATGGAGCACATCGTTATTATCGGTGGTGGCGGTACCGGGGCGGCTTTGGCCCATGACCTGACACTGAGAGGGTTTGAGGTCTCTCTTTTCGAACGGGGGGAATTTTTTTCCGGCACCACCGGCCGACACCACGGCCTGCTGCACAGCGGCGCGCGCTATGCCGTTCATGATCCGGTGGCCGCCCGGGAGTGTATTCAGGAAAATAAAATCCTGCGCCAAATTGCCCCCCAGGCCCTTGAGCAAAATGACGGTCTGTTTGTAGCGATCAATGATTCGGATCTGCAATACCGCCCGGAATTTCTGGATAGCTGCCGCAGTTGCGGCATACCGGCCACAGAACTGACCGCTGATCAGGCCCGGGCCTTCGAACCCGCTTTAAATCCCGCTTTGAAGCTGGCCGTCCGGATACCGGATGCCACCATGGATGCCTGGCGCCTGCCAATGCACTTCCTGGCCACCGCCAAAGCTAACGGTGCCCGGTTTCACCGCTACTGCGAAGTCGTCGATTTTCACAAATCCAGCGGGACGGTTGCGGCAGTACGCGTTTTCGATCATAAAACCCATCGTGAATATGATGTGCCGGGTGATCTCTTCATCAATGCGGCCGGTGCCTGGGCCGGGCGGATCTGTGCATTGGCGGGAATCAACCTACCGCTGCAGCCCGGACCCGGTGTTCTGGCAGCTGTCAATGGCCGTTTAACCAATATGGTCATCAACCGGCTAAACCGGGCCGGGGAAGCCGACATTATCATTCCCCAGCGCGGGCTTTCGGTGCTGGGAACCACCGTCTGGCTGGCAAATGATCCGGATACCATAAAATATCCGCCGGAACATGTCGCAAAGATCATAAAGCAGTGCACCGAGATGGTTCCGTCAGTCAAAGAAACTGCCATCCATTCAGTCTGGTGTGCGCCGCGCCCACTGATTGTACAGGAACAGGCTCAAGATCCCCTGCGAATCAGCCGAACCTTTGACTGCTTCGATCACAGAGAAACAGACGATCTGGAAGGCCTGATTTCATTGATCGGCGGCAAAGCCACCACCTTGCGTGCCATGGCCGAAAAAACCGTCGATCTGATCTGTAAAAAAACCGGCCGAAATATCGCCTGCAGAACAAAGACCGAAAAATTGCTTCACTACCGGATGTTTTATAAAGGAGTATAGCTAATCTTAATAGTATAGGACGCGGATCTTCGCGGATAAACCCCAACGTTGCAAAAGCCGGAGGGCTTCAGAGGCAAGGCGTCTGAGGGTGAAGTCGTAGTTCTTTACTTTGAACCCTCAGCAACGCAGGATCTGAAGTTCTCCGGCTTTCCCCCTGGGTAAACAACATGGCAAAAAACGATCCCATCCTTCGAATTCACCGATGGAGATATCCAAGAATTAGTCATATCTCTATGATATCGGCTATAAGTTCAGATCATTATCTAACCTTTGCCATGCTGTTTATGCAACTAAGGGGTAAACACAGATAATAAACAGTAGGACAGCCCACGGTGGCTGCCGTTTACGGAACTATGAAAACCGGTGGTTTCTTACTCGAAAATAGTTTTTGCCGCAGGCGGATTGCGTTGGATTACTTTCTTCCCTCCGGGCCACAGGCCCTATGGGCCGGTGGCAGGAAAGTTAGCCAAATAAAAAATCCAGTTAATCTTGTAAATCCTGTCAAAAAAAAATATAAAATAAGAAACCATTCAATACTTAGTAATTTTAAAACTAAAAAACTCTCTGTGCCCTCTGCAACTCTGCGAGAAATTTTACATGCCAATTAAAAAAGTAATATTTAAAATACTGCGCTACAAACCGGGTCACATCGATCCAGCCCGGTTTCAGGAATTCACCCTCGAAGTGGATCCGGCGACAAGCGTCCTCGACGCTTTAGAATTTATACGCCTTAAACAGGATTCAACTTTAATGTACCGCCACTCCTGCCATCACTCCTCCTGCGGCACCTGTGCCTGCAGAATCAACGGCATTGAACGACTAACCTGCATTACCAAAATTCAAGAACTGGCAGACGACACCATCACCCTGACACCCCTTGAGGGTTTTAAACCCATTGGTGATCTGGTCGTCGATATGAACCGATTCTATGATGATATATCCGAAGAGTGGAGTTATTTGAAAAAAGCTGAAAAAGTAAAATCAATAGATCTGCCGGCGGGTATCGGTCATTTTAGCCGCTTCGAGAACTGCATCGAGTGCGGTGCCTGTGTCTCAGCCTGTCCGGTCCGCCATAAAAATGCCCCCTTTATAGGACCTGCCGTTCTTGCAGCCTTGAATTGCGAGTTGAAGAAAGCTCCGCAGGGAGCAAAAGATCTAATGGCGATTGCGGGAAGCAAACGGGGTGAACACCTGTGTGAAAGAGCCCTTAACTGCAGCCGGGTTTGCCCCACAGGAGTTTATCCGGCGCGTCACATTGCGGATCTGCGCAGGCTAATTGAAAAGAAGAATTTAGAAAAAACCGCAAATCCTAAATAATTTACTATTGAGTCCCTTAAAAACCCGCCATTGAACAAAGATGATTCTCTCGCCCACATCGTTCAAGTCCACAAAGTTAGCAGAGACCAAAACACCCGGGTAATCTGCGAGTTCTGTGATAGACTTTACGAATCTGCTTGATGCATGAATGATAAAATGATAGTGCTTTTAAAAAAAACTACACCGTTCTTGGACATTGAGCGGAATCGCTTAATTATTCTGAAGCTGATCCGAAGGACTGATAACGCCTTGGCCGCCTTTGTTCAAAACATGGGTATAGATCATTGTCGTCCTGACATCTTTGTGGCCTAATAGCTCTTGAACTGTCCTGATATCATACCCCGATTCTAAGAGGTGGGTAGCAAAGCTATGCCTCAAAGTGTGACAGCTCACCTGCTTGTGGATACGCAATATTTTCGTTGCTTTTTTTATAGCCCGCTGGACAGTCTTTTCATCAATATGATGTCGTCTAGTTTTGCCTGACCTGGGATCAACTGAGCGGTTTTTGGAAGGGAAAACGTACTGCCAACCCCACTCTTTGTTTGCGTTCGGGTATTTTCGCTCTAAAGCATAAGGTAAATAAACTTCACCATATCCTTCCGATAAATCATTTTCATGTAGTGCTTTAGCTTTTAATAATTGGCGCATCAGGGCATCTTTAATAACTTGAGGCATAACCGTTCTTCTGTCTTTTTTCCCTTTACCGTCACGCACAGTGATCTGGTTCATTTCAAAATCGACATCTTTCACCCTCAACCGGACACATTCCATTATACGTAATCCCGCACCGTAAAGTATATGGCCGGCTATCCGATATACCCCTTCAAGGGTGGACAATACAGGCTCTACTTCACTTCTCGAAAGAACAACCGGAACTCGCTCAGATCGTTTTGCACTCTTTACATTTTTTAACCATTCCAAATCTTGATTTAAAACTTCTTTGTAAAGAAATAGTACTGCGCACTTTGCCTGATTTTGGGTACTTGCCGCGACATTACACCGGACAGCTAAATCCGTTAAAAATTGCTCTACCTCCTCTGCACCCATAGACTTTGGATGCTTTTTGTTGTGAAAAAGGATAAATCGTCTGTTCCAATCCACATAAGTTTTTTCAGTCCGAATACTGTAACCGCAACGCCGGATTCTATATCGCAGTTGATCCAAATTTTTAACCTTGACATCCCCCATAGAACCTCCTTTTGAATAGGTTACCTTTCAGTTAAACCATGTAAATGTTTTTGTCAATATTTATTTACATAATTTTACAAATTTTTTACTTTATTATTTATTTATAGGCTAAAATCATTGTATATCATTTATATCAGTTTTCATTTATTTTCTCATACATAATTGAAATTAAAGATTAATCGATTAATGAAACAGAAAAGTTGATAAATGGCAGGCTAAAAAATAAAATTGGAATTTGCGGTTTAATCTTTATTATATTACAATAATTCTAAAAAAATAATCGAGATTAAAAAAGGTGTATTTTGCGCATTTCATTAGCGTGTTATACACCTGGTAATAATAACGCGATATAATAATATCAATAGGTTAAAAGCATTCATTTGAGTGTTATACACCAAAAGAGGTGTATTTTCAATTTAGCATTATGACCTTTTTTGACCGTCAATTAATAGTAGGACATACCGCTAGCGCGGAGAAATAATTAGAATATTTATAACCCACTGAAATTAAACTTTTAAATCCGATTTTTTCCCTATTTCACAGTTAAATCTCATATTTTACCCCCCCCCTAATGTACATATATTGTAAATACTACACTTGACAATCTTATCGTTGTGGTTTACATATCGCATACTATGGTTGACCCAACGATTCAG